>ERZ1740068.45-NODE-45-length-74884-cov-7.809566_pt1 | contig 74884 bp, 31 predicted proteins | sample MGYA00581735_ERZ1740068 | MGnify/ENA primary metagenome ERZ1740068 (study PRJEB43018, sample SAMN04849740) | marine metagenome | isolation source: floating plastic debris | place: Pacific Ocean | collected 2008-08-30 | study: EMG produced TPA metagenomics assembly...
CGAAACAGAAACAAGAAAATTACCAGACTTGCGGGGCGCCAATCTTTCCACTGCAAGTGCAGTACCAGTGCCAACACGCCAAAAACCGGAAGGCACCAGAGCAGGGCAGTGTGTTGCCGGATCAATTCATCTCCGCCGGCCCAAGGCAAGGCCAACAGCACCAATACGCCAATGCCCAGAGCGACTGTGAGCCCATGATTGGCCCATTTTACCAGTTGGGGAGCCCTTTCGCGAAAGGTGAGCCACATCCATGTGAAAAGGGAAAGTAAGAAAGGAAAAAACAGGTAGAGGTAGCGGTTTTTGGTACCGGGTGAAAGCCAGTAGAGCCAAAGGTTGGCCGCCAGAAAGAGCACTGAATAGCGCAACCAGTCGTTTTGCCAAAGCGTTTTGCCGGTGCCTTTGCGAAAGAACAGTACCAGCAGCAACGACCAGGGCAAAAGTACCTGCAGCACTTGCAATGGAAAACTCACCAGGTGTTGCACCGTTTCCAGCAAGGGCGTTTCCGCTCCGGTTTTGTGCGAAGCTTCGTTCACCAGGTTGGTGAGGTAGGGCCACGGGTCGTTGAGGTTGGCGTATTGTTGGAAGTAGAGCAACAGCAGCCCAAAAGAGAGCCCAAGGCCAACAAAATGGGCAGGCGCAAACAGGGCCTTCCATTGCCGGTGATACAGCAGCAGCGCCAACAGAGTGAAACCTTGCAAGGGCAGGCTGGACAGGCCTTTGGTCAACAAGCCCACCGTCATTAAGGCATACGAACCGAGGTAGAGCAACCACCACTGCCTTCGGTGAAAAAAGTGAAAGATACAGGCCACCTGCAGGTAGCTCACCAAGGCATAGAAAAGATCGATCTCTCCGGAGTTCACCGCACCGTAGAACAACAGGTCGCCCGTGCAGAGCAAAAAGACCGCCGACCATCGGGCAATGGTTTCGCCCAAATACTTTCGGGTAAAAAGGTAATGTGCCCCGGCCAACAGCAGTAGCGAAAGCAAGCCCGGCAAGCGGGTTACCCATTCGTTGGTGGAGCCGGTGAGCCGGTAAAAGCTGGCCAACACCCAATTGAAGACCGGAGGTTTGTTGTAGTAAGGTTCTCCGTGGATGGTGGGCACCGTCCATTGATCTTGCAACACCATCTCAAGGGCAACAATGGCCCGGCGAGGTTCTTCAGCCCGAAGCTCCAACACGTTGTTGGTCCCAAAAAATGCCCAGAGAACCAAAAAAAACGCAAATGCTGGAACCAGTTGGCGCATAGTGAAGAATGAGCCACAAAAGTGTGGTTTTTATTTTGATTGTTGCCCTATGCACTTCTGGTTGGAAGCCGGATCGCTTGTACTGCAAAGTGTTGCAGGAATAGATCGGCGTGCAACGGTATTTTTTCGGTGGGGTAGTTGCACCATTTTTTCGATTTGAAAAAGTGTTGCGTAAGGTCAGGTTTACGCAACGTCTCCCCAATGATCGGACTGGGCAACCGTTTTTTGCTTGGTAACGAAGCGTTGCACACTTGATAAGGCATGCAACGTTTCCCGTGTTGCGAACAGGGCAACAGGTTTCGTTCGGATTTTAATGTTGCATGAATGGGCCGGCGTGCAACGGTGGGTAGCACAGGTCACTGTTTTTTTAGAGTCGTAAGCGTTGCACGAAGAAATACCGTGCAACGTCTCCCAATTGATTAAATAAGGCAACAGTTTACGCTTGGTAACCAAGCGTTGCACGATCAATAAGGCCTGCAACGTTTCCCAAGCTGCAAACAGGGCAACAGGTTTCGTTCGGGTTTTAATGTTGCACGAATAGGTCGGCGTGCAACGGTATTTGGCCGGTGGGGTAGTGCACCGTTTATTCGATTTGTCAAAGTGTTGCGTAAAGTCAGGTCTACGCAACGTCTCCCTTTCAATGCGGTAGGGCAACAAGAAAAAAATTGGAGTATAAACTACCGAAGGTGAGTATCCAAGCCTTATTCTCCTGCTTCACTCAAACGCGCTTTAGCGGGTTGGCTTCCGGAAATAGAATTTCATCTTCAGTTTCCTCCAGGTATTCCATGTTTTTTTTGAACAGCCGAAACATAGATCGGTTGAGGTGTTTGCTCCAAGCGTCAGAACCTTGCTGGTAATTTTGAAAGAGCGCTATGGCATAGGCCATCATCTCTTCTGGTAAAAAGCCCGTCTTTTGACCGTGCCATCCCTGATGCGTGTTGTCGCGCCATTGCCGAAAATTCCAAATCGAGTTGGCCATAAAAATGCCAAAACCAAATACCACACCATGCAAATCAGCCAGGTATTCGTTGGGTTCATCGATGCGTTCTTCTTCTACCATTTTCAGGTGAGAAAGCTCATACACCAAGGTCGTCAGCAATAGCGGGGTATTGGAAAGCTGATCGATTTCAAGATCAATTTGATAGTGACCAACGGTAGGCTCTTCGCAGAAACCGAGTGCAAAATCTTGTTCTAAAGCAGCTTCGTGATGAATTGTTACTCCCGACTTTAAGAGTTCTTGTGTCGAATAGCCAAAAAAGGCAAGGTCGATCTTCCTTGATTTAACAGAAAGTACTTCGCTGGCCTTATCCAACAGATAATGTGCATCAGCCGCAGTGCCGTCAAATTTTCGGTCGAAAAAGTTCGAAGTGGGTTCAAGAATGGGAACCGACTTTAGAAAAGAAGCACCGTACTCCTTTTCGAACCAAAGCAAAGCTTCCTCGATCCATTGGCGGTCTTCGGGTGTGACGCTCGGTCGGATTTTACGGGAAAACATGAAATGGAAAATTGGGGCTAAAAAAACTTGATGAACTCAAAGATAAGTAGTGGGAAGCAGTTAATAGTCCTCCCATATTTCCATATCAACCACATTCGGTCGCGAAGGACAATGCGGGTAAAGCAAAAATTAAAAAGCGTTGCATAGAAAAAAGTCATGCAACGTTTCCCTTCTACCGAATAGGGCAACAAAGTTTTACCGCGCAACCGCGTGTTGCGTAACCCCATCGGTACGCAACACTTTTCGCAATCGGAACAGGCCAACACCATTTTCTGCTGCAAATGCTGTTGGCCAATGGGTATAAAAAAAGCGCACCCCATCGAATGCGCCTTCTACAACAGTTTCTTTTCACTTACCGTGAAGCAGTAGCTTGCTCTGCTGCTGCCGCTTTGCCGAGGTGTTCGTTGAGGAACTCTTCCATGGCCCGGTAAAACTTGAATCGGTTCTCTTCATTGCGGAAGCCGTGGCCTTCCTCGGGTTCTACCAAGTACTGCACGTTTACGCCACGATACTTCATGGCCGCTACCATCTGATCCGATTCGTCCACATTCACCCGAGGATCTTTCGCTCCTTGAGCGATGAGTAAGGGAGCGGTGATCTTATCGGCATGAAAGACGGGAGACGTGGCCGTCATCCGAACACTATCGGCAGTGTCAGCCGGGTTGCCCACCATGTCGTGGAGTTTGGGAAGGTAGGGTTTCCAATACGGCGGAATGGTGGCCATAAACGTAAACAGGTTGGATACGCCAACGTAGTCGATGCCACAGGCGTAGAGTTCGGGCTCTTTGGTCAAGCCAGCCAGGGTAGCGTAGCCCCCATAAGAACCACCGAAAATGGCGATACGGTTGGGATCGGCGATGCCTTGATCAACCAACCATTGGGTCCCGTCAGTTACATCGTCCTGCATTTTGAGGCCCCACTCTTTGAAAGAAGCCTCCCAAAAGTTACGGCCGTAGCCCGTGCTTCCTCTGAAATTCATTTGCAAAACAGCATAGCCCCGGTTGGCCAAAAATTGGCACGTGGGATCGTAGCCCCAAAAGTCACGGGCCCAGGGCCCACCGTGTACATTTACCACCACCGGCAGGTTTTTGGCTTCTTGTCCTCTGGGCACAGTGAGGTAACCGTGTATCGTGAGCCCATCGCGGCTTTGGTAAGAAATGCATTGCATCTCGGCCATGTTGTCTTCATTGAGCCAGGGAGCCACTTCCTCAATCATGGTCAGCTTGCCCTCGGGCTTGTTGTAGGTATAATAAGCGCCCATCGACCGATCGCTATAGGTGCGAACGATAAAATTTTCTTCCGCTTTGTCGCTGCTGGAAATTCCAATTTCATAGCCCGGTAGCTTTTCTTCCAGGTCTTTGAACATGGCCTCGGTTTCAGCATCCAAAAATTTGCGCTCCCGCTTGTCTTTGGTCCAGCTGATGGTGGTGAGCACCTTGCGTTTGTTGGAAAAGTACAGGCCGCTGACATCCACTTCGTCGTGCTCAAACAGCACCTCTATTTCTTTGCCAGTTTCAGGGTCGAATTTCACGATCGCCGACTTGTCGCGCCCCAGGTTCGAGGAGGCATACAGCTGTTGGTTGTCGAAAGTGAAAAAGAGGGGCGCCATGCTTTCCTTGTACGAAGTGGTAAGCATCTCCTGAAAAGGTTCGTCTTCGCTTTTGCGATAAAGGATGCTATTGTCCAAGCCGTTAGAGGCCATAGCAATACGCACCTTGCCGTCGTGGTCGGTTTGCCAGCCTACAATGTTGCCGGGGTTTTCGTACACCATTTCCATTTCACCGGTCACGATGTTCATCCGGTAAGGATCAAAAACCATGGGGTTGCGCTTGTTCATGCCCACCAAAATGATTTCATCTTGGTTTTCCAGGTCATCGATGATGTTGGTGCGCACGCCCTCAAAACGGGTCAGCTCTTTAAAGTTGTTGCCGTCAATGTCTACGGCAAACAAGGCAAAATTTTCATCGCCTCCAAAGTCTTTGCTATACACCAGCCGGGTGTTGTTGGCCCAAAAGTAGTAGGCAATGTCCCGGTCGGCTACTTCGGTTACTTGCTGGGCCGAAGCTTCACCTACCGCTTGCACAAATACGTTCATGCGTTTTTCGCCCGTCTCGTTGTTCACCGGTGCCATAAAGGCGAAGTGTTGGCCGTCTGGCGAAATGGTGTACCGGGTCTTTTCCGGGTTTTTGAAAAAATCTTCTAATGGTATGGTTGGAATCTCTGCCATGGAGGTATCCGAATTATCGGCAGGCTGTGGGGCACCGCCACAAGAAAAGAGAAGGAAAGTGAAGGCAATACTGCTCCAGCTAACCCATTTGGTTTTAAGGTTCATCAATCAGCGTTATTAGTCGGGTTAGAAATAGCTCCTTTCGGAGAAGGGCTAAATGTAGCTGAAAAACTTAGACAACAGCTAAATCGCTGAATAAAAGCAAATTGAAATTAACTTTTGTTCAAAATTGAACACGAAAATTGTTCGAAAACGAACAGGGAGTCGGGGGATTACTTTGTGGGTTCGGTTTCTTCCTTCCAAATCCTTTCGGTCACCGAAATGTTGTTTTTGAAATAGAACACTCCGCCCCAATCGTGGGTCACCTTGCGGTAAACATCAGTCCGCACGCCTTCGCGCTTGATTCTTCGGATGGTCACACTGTTTTCCCCCTGAATGGTTTCTTCGGTGATGCCTTCGGGGTAAGGGGTGCCGTCAGCCTGTACCAACACCGGATTTTCCTCCTTTTCGGGAGCCGATTCCTCCACCGGTCGCGACTCACTCACGGCCACTGTTTTGGCCTTTACCCGGACTTTGGGAGCAGTTGTTTCCACTTCTTTGGGCGCTGTTTCGGGAACCGTTGGCTGAGCCGGTTGCAACGGTTGTGATGGTTGACCAGCCTCAACTTTTGCGATGATCTCGTCTTCTTCCACTGGAGTTGGAGGTACCTCAGGCACTGTAGGTACTTGAGGCACCTGAGGTATGGCTTGCCCCGAATCGTTGATGACTACCGCTTCCCCTTCGCGTGTTTCCAGGCTGCTGGGTAATTCCACATCAGATGCGGGCAACAGGTCGAACCCTTCTGCCCGCATTTCTTCCACCACCAACTCTTTGGCTTCTGCCCGGGTCAGTTCCGGATTTTCTTGCAGCTTGATGATGATGCGCAGGTCGGTGATCTTGGCCAACGAAAAAGCATCGCCAGGCCGTTCGTCCAAAGCCAATTGGTATTGATCAATGGCCGGTGCGTATTGTTCCAGTCGAAACAAGCTGTCGGCACGTGCCGTAGCGGTTTTGTATGGACGCTCTTTCGCTGCTTTAGCCGCCTTTTCTTTTTCGGCTTTTTCCAGCTGCTTCATGAAGCGCGTTTTCCGTTGGGCATGCGCATCGTGGGCCGAAAACAGCAGTACGAATAGCGAAAACAGGGCAAAAGTCGATCGAAGCATAGGCAAAATTAGCAATAAAACGCCTCGCCTAAGCCAAAGATTGTGCCGTGGTCTATTGCTTACGAGAGTCCGCTGATCACTCCGTTGGCATCAATGTCAATGCCCTCGGCAGCAGGAACGGAAGGCAGTCCCGGCATGCGCAACATGGCGCCCGTGATCGGAATCAGAAAACCGGCACCGGCGGCAATTTCAATTTCCCGCACCGCCAGGCTAAAGCCACTCGGGCGGCCCAGCAATTTGGGATTGTCTGAGATGGAGTTCTGCGTTTTGGCCACACAAATCGGCAAGTGCTCCAAACCGAGTCGTTTGATTTTTCTCAGGTGCAGGTTGGCCTTGTCTTGAAAAACCACCCGGTCGGCACCATACACTTTGGTAGCGATGGCTTCGATCTTTTCTTTTACCGGCAAGTCCCAGTCATACACGGGTTGGTAGGGGCCTTCGCAGGCTTCAACAGCCGCCACTACTTCTTGAGCAAGTTCGGTGACACCATCACCGCCTTTGGCCCATCCATCGTTCAAGGCAACGCGAACGCCCATTTCACGGCAACGTGCTGCTACGGCTTCTACCTCTTCGTCGGTATCGGTATGGAAACGGTTGATGGCTACCACACCGGGTACCCCAAACTGTTGTACGTTTTCGAGGTGTTTCTCCAAGTTGGCCATGCCTTTTTTCAAGGCGTCCACATTAGGCGTTTTCAATTCGTCGAGGGGCACACCGCCGTGGTATTTCAAAGCACGGATGGTAGCCACCACCACGATGGCGTGTGGCGACAAGCCGGAGTAGCCACATTTGATGTCGAGAAACTTCTCAGCTCCCAAATCGGCTCCGAAGCCTGCCTCGGTTACTACATAGTCAGAAAGCGAAAGGCCGGTTTTAGTGGCAATCACCGAGTTGGTACCTTGGGCAATGTTTGCAAAAGGACCCCCGTGAATAATGGCCGGGTTCCCTTCCAGGGTCTGCACCAGGTTGGGTTTGATGGCATCCTTGAGCAATGCCGTCATAGCGCCTTCTGCTTTGAGGTCGCGGGCATAGATCGCCTTGCGATCCCAGGTGTCTCCCACGTAGATGTTGCCAATCTTGGTTTTCAGGTCGGCCAGGTTATTGGCCAAACACAAGATGGCCATGATCTCCGAAGCCGCAGTAATGTTGAACCCGTCTTCACGGGGAATGCCGCCGGTGCGTCCGCCGAGGCCCACCACCAAGTCGCGCAGGGCACGATCGTTCATGTCCATCACCCGTTTCCAAACTACCGACCGCGAGTCGATGCCGAGGCCGTGTTTTTTGTTTTGCAGGTTGTTGTCAATCAAGGCCGAAAGCAAGTTGTTGGCCTTCTCTACTGCTGAAAAATCACCGGTAAAGTGCAGGTTGATGTCTTCCATGGGCACCACCTGGGAGTAACCCCCTCCGGCAGCACCTCCTTTGATGCCGAAAACCGGACCGAGGGATGGCTCACGCAGCACCACGGTGGTTTGTTTCCCAATTTTATTCAGGCCTTCCGTCAAACCAATGGAAGTGGTAGTCTTTCCTTCGCCCGAAGGCGTGGGTGTAATGGCTGTGACCAGAATTAGTTTGTTCTGTGCAATTTTATCCTCGTCGATCAGATCGAGGGGAATTTTCGCCTTGTGCTTTCCATACAATTCGAGGTCGTCCTCGCCGATGTTTAGCTTGGCTGCAATGTCGCGTATGTGTTGTAAAGTCGCCTCTTGGGCGATCTCAATATCGGATTTGAACCGAGTAGCTTCCTGGGTACTCATGGTAGGTGTTTTGGATCTGGCATAAATGTAAAGCAAGTTGCTCCAATCCTCCAACAAAGTTTTTGGGGAAATACCAGATGGAAAAGGGAATGCTAAGTTATCGGGACAAAACGAAGCGTACGGCTCCACAGTTTTCAAGGTCCGACCGCAAGTAAAACTCCCGTTCTTGTTTGCCATCGAAAAACGAGATGCTGGCCGTAGTGGGGGGAGAATTGCCCATGTCTTCCGCGTAGAGTACCAGTTTATTCACTTCCCCCGCTTTGATTTGAATGGGGAATCCTTGCTTATCTTTCGTGAGTGGATGCTTTTTTACGATCCACTCCCCGTTAAACATCAAGGAGATCACATCGCCGTCTTCCGTTTTGCTGTCCCACAAATACAGTGTAATATCTGATTGAAAAACGGGAATGGCGTTGGGTGCTGTGGTTACAGGCCGGTCCAACTCAACTTTTGTGGAGGGGGGAGTTGCTACTTCAGGAGAGGGGGCAGTAGGTTCAATAGTTGGAGGAGGTGTCTCTGCAAGGGGCAACTCAATGGCTTTCCATTCTTTGCGCAGGTAGAAAGAGCCCCCTTCTTGCATGGCTTCCGGCGTGTACCATTTGCCGGCCAATTCGTTGCGGTCTTCGAACCGCACCAAAAAGAGGCCGTTCAAAACGATGTTCTCTCCTTGCATCACCCGATCTTCGGTCCAAAAAATAGAATCGCCTGAAATTTGACCTTTTACCGTTGTGTGCCCCGAATGCTGTGCGGGATATACAATCTCTCCCTTAAAGCTGCAGCCTTCGACCGATCGGATGCGCATCACAACCGGATAGGTAGCGTAGATGTTGAAGGAATATTGCTTCATTTCTCCGCTCCATTCTCCAATGAGAAAAGAAGGGTCACAGTTCTGAGAGTTGCTTTGACCGAGTCCGGTAAAGCCCGTTGTGGAGAAGAGTAGCGAAAAAAGAAACCAGCCAAGCAGCAAACGCATGCTCAAAAATACCAAGGCCGCTTGAGCTGAAGGAGAGAATGCAACACCAACTTAAAAAGTAACTTCTGTTGGTGTAGTCTTTTTCTTGTTTTTCTTGCAGTAGTCGTCGTAGCTTTCAGCGGCATCGGTGTTTCCGATTTTCATGGCGCGTTCCCAATCTTCGCACGCACCCGCCTTGTCTTTCATCTCGTATTTGGCCTCTGCCCGGTAAAAGAGCGCCCGGCCTTCGTCCTTGTTGCGCTTCTCGATGATGGCTGTAAAATCTTGGATCGCCTCCGCGTAGTTGCCTTCTGCAAACTTGCTCAGTGCTACATTAAAAAGGCCCTCAGTAAGGTCGGGGTTGAGGTCGACCGATTTTTTAAAATCGGTTTTGCTCTCGCCATAATTGCCCATCCGGCCATAAACCGTTCCGCGGTTGTAGTAAGCTTCTGAATAATTCGGGTCTAGTGCAATGGCCTGGTCGAAATCTTTCAGGGCTCCCTTCAATTGGTTGAGCTCAATACGGGCGGTTCCGCGAAAGAAAAACACTTTGGGATTTTTATCGTCCAATTCGATAGAGCGGGTGAGGTCTTTGATGGCCGCCTTGTACTGCTCAATGCTAATGCGGGCCGCTCCGGTGTTGAAAAACAGCTCGGCATTTTCCGGGTCTACTTCCTGAGCCGCTTCATAGTCGGCAATGGCTTGAGCAAACTGGCCGAGCTTGTGCTGGCTGTCTCCCCGACCTTTCAACGCTTTGGCGTTGGCGGGTTCAAGGCTCAGAGCGGCACTGTAATCATCAATGGCTGCTTTAAAGTTACCCTCGTCGTATTTAGCCTGGCCGTTTTGTAAGTGCTCGTCCACCTTACCTTGTGCTCCGGCGGTTTGGAGCAACACAATAGCCATTAGAAAGGAAAGAAAGTATTTCATAATAAAGATTCAGCGTGTGATGATTGGAGTCCCTACTCCCGGGCGTAGTGCTTGAGGGGCAACCCTCTAAGTGCAACGGTACGAATGTGATATAATTGCTTTAAAGATCAAAATCCAATTTTCAACAGTGGTCCGTAAGGAGTTGTCCTTTTATGACGACGAAATAAGACAAGTCTGGTGCCAAATTTTTTCCTCCGGTTATTTTTGAATCAGAGCCGTCCAAACACTCAACTTCTGACCATCGGTGCGGGTCCATACCGGACGCACCATGCCATTGATGGCGGTGATGTGGTTGTAATCTCCCAGGAAGAGTGTTTCAGACGGGGTGAAAGGTTTTTTGCTGATGCGTTCGTTTTCAAAGTGCTGCCCACCATCAGTAGAAGTAGCCATCCAAACCTCCGTTTCAAGGCCCTCGGCATTTCTACGATCATAAAACACCAAATACACGGCTCCGGTTACCGGATCAACGGTCATCCAGGAAAAAAATTGATGGGCACCCGGGCCATCGTTGTTCACCCGCAGCGGTTCCGACCAGGTTTTCCCGCCGTTGTCCGACCATGCAACAAACACATCCGTATCTGTTGCTCCGTTGCGTTGATCGGTCCAGTTGATGTATATCCGCCCGCGATGCGGACCCTGGCTCAGGTCGCATACCGTTACCGGAAGGCCATTGCATCGCCTGATCCCCGGAATGGATTGCGTCCAACCGCCCGGTTGTTCGGCCACTTGAATTTCGTGGGGTCCCCAGGTTTTTCCGCCATCGGAGCTCGAATTGAACCAAATGCGATCACCGAAACTCCAGGCGACATAAATTTCTCCATTTGGACCTACCGCCGGCACTGCTCCCTCAGCTGTTTGGTCGTCGTCGAGGCAATTGCCACTTTGGGCATTGATGCGCACCGGATTGCTCCAACTCTTGCCCTGGTCTTTTGATTGGGCAAAAAGAATACGGGTGCTGTCTCCGCGGGCTTTGCTGTTGTAACTGTCGAATTGGGTCCAGGTGACGTAAATGTTGCCACTGGCCGGATCGGCAATTGCCCATTCTTTATCCTGGTCTTTGCTGCCATTGAGCCCCATAAAAGAGCCAGAACTCCAGGTTTGTCCCTGGTCGGAAGAAGTTTGACAGACAATGCGGTCGAGCACCTCCGAACTCGCCCACTGTTTTCCGGTGGGATCGGATAGGTGAAAAAAGTACAGTTGGCCCTTGCCATCGGCAATCAAACAGGGGTCGCCAAAAATGCCATATTCCGAAGCAATGGTCACCGGTTTCCACGACTTGCCTGCATTTTGCGAACGGTACAGGTTGTGGATGTTAGTACCCACCAAATGGATATCCGGGTTGAGCGGATGGATTACGTAGCATGGTTCTTCCGGGGCATAATAGCCCTTTCCACGGTCGATGCGTACATTTTTATAGGCGGTTTGTGCCATCATGCACAAAGGCAGCACAATGCTTAGAAAAGTCAGGGCTAACGCTCGAATCATGGCGCTTCAGAGCTAATGGTGGCCTCCTCCAGAATGAAGTTCATCTCGTTGACGTCATTATCATTGCGCCTTAATCGGCCGGTGAACCACGCATACTCATCGGTACGCAGGTTTTTCCCTTTTTTCTTGACACGTAGCTCCACCACTGATTCCGGTCCTGCGTTGCCACAAAAGAAACAAGAAGCAAATGGATTGGCCGAGAGCACCAGAAAGTCTGCCTCCACATCCAATACAATGAGGTAGCCTTGCATCACGATGCGTTCACCTTCCAAAGCAATTATTTTATCTGGAAAAGCGGGAAACCAAAAGTAGGCATCCAATTCGTCACTGTATTTCTTATCGAAAGGAACCTGGGCAAAGGTATCCCAGCCTATTCTTTGTTGGCCAATCGCAGCGAAGGTGAATAGAAGAAAAAAAGCGGCTAAGGACCAGCGAAAAAAATTATGCAACATAACGGTCATTCTTGGGGCTAAGAGCAAGATGCGAGCCAGCAACTAAGTTACAGGAAATCCAAGGATTCTGAATTTTACAGAGAAGCAAAGAATCGCGAAGTGGTTGTTGGAAGGGTAGAGTTGACCTACTCCTTGCCATAGCAACGAATACACACTCCTTCGATGAGTAAATTGGCAGATGCGGAAGTGTATCCTTCCGGGAGCTTAATACCAGGAATCGAAACCTCCGTCAAGCATTCGGAGGTGGTGCATACCCGGCACTTGAAATGAACATGGTTGTGGTGATGGTCACCATCACTGTGCTGGCACAAAGCATACTTGGCAGAGCCTTCGTCATCCAGCACCTTGTGAATGATGTCTTTTTCTAAGAACGTATTAAGGGTTCGGTAAAGGGTGACCCTGTCAAATGCTTTTCCCAAGCGCTTTTCCAAATCACTGTGCGACAAAGCATGGTGATGGGCTCTGAAAGCCTCTAAAACCCCAGACCGGGAAGCGGTGGTTCTTAGGCCTTTCGCTTTAAGAATTTCGTTCGCATCTTTCATCTCGATGCTGTAAAAGTACTGAATTTACTGAGGAACTGCATTCAGTTCATGCGGTGCAGTAAATGTTTGAATTCGCTCAAAATCATCGCAGTGGCTCCCCAAACCTGATTGCCCAGCAAATCGAAGTACGGAGCCTTCAGCGAAACCGTACCATTCATGGCCTTTACGGTGTTTTCCTTCACCAATTGATCGTCCATTAATTGGCCGATGGGCACTTCAATCAAGCTTTGCACCTCTCTGGGGTCAGGATCAAACTCCAATTCACCTTGTGCGATACCAACATAAGGCTGAACCAAAAAACCACTGGGCGGAATGAAAACCTGCGTAAGTGCTCCAACTACTTGAATCCGATCACCGGGAACGCCAATTTCTTCGCACGTCTCCCGCAACGCTGTAGCTTCCAGGTCAGCATCTTCCTCTTCTTTTTTACCACCGGGCAGGCTCACCTGATTGCTGTGTACGCCCTGGTAAGACGGCCGACGGGTTAAAATAAAATGAGGTGCATTGTTCAGTGCATATACCAAAACCATTACTGCGCTCAAGCGCGGAGTAATATCGAGTTTCAAGGCTTGTGCCGCGGTAGGACGCTTGTAAGGCGCCATTTTAAATTGTGCTGCTTCACCGGGAAGCGGAAGTTCAAAAGCCCCGGCAAGAAATTCGAAAATCGGTTGAAGGCTGGAATCAGGCATCAAAGGATCAGGCATTCGAGGTGTTCAGCCATGCGCAGGTTGAGTTCTTTTTTCTGGTCGATGGCTGCTTTTAAGGGAATAGAGGTCAATTGATTGCCAATCAGACCGACCATTGTACCCGAATGTCCTGCCAACAAAGCGTTCACCGCTCCGGTGCCGAGTCGGGTTCCTAAAACCCGATCGTTCCAGGTAGGCGTTCCGCCCCGCTGGGTATGTCCCAATACCGAAACCCTGGTATCGTAATCGGGCAGGAGGCCTCGAATACCCTTGGCCACCTCAAACGCTCCGCCTCCATCATCGCCTTCGGCAACAATCACAATGCTGGACGTTTTTCCTTTTTTGGCTCCTTTGGCCAATTCGTCGGCCAGTCGTTGAATATCGGTAGGAGTTTCCGGCAAAAGGATGGCCTCAGCACCCCCGGCAATTCCTGCAGCCAAACCAATGAATCCGGTATCGCGGCCCATTACTTCAATAAAAAACACCCGGTCGTGAGAAGCTGCCGTATCCCTGATCTTGTCAATAGCATCCACCACATTGGAAACCGCCGTATCGAAGCCCAAGGTAAAATCAGTACCATAAAGGTCGTTATCGATCGTTCCGGGAACACCTACAATCGGAACATTGAATTCTTCCTGAAATACTGTTGCCCCGGTAAAAGTGCCGTCCCCACCTATGGCCACCAGCGCATCGATTCCCCTTTTTTGAAGTTGATCAAAGGCCTTTTGTCGTCCTTCCGGGGTTTTGAATACTTTGCTGCGGGCCGATTTGAGTATCGTGCCTCCCCGTTGAATGATGTTGCTCACACTGCGGGAGTTCATGTCCATGAAATCACCGTCGATCATGCCTTCATATCCCCGCCATATGCCGGAAATCTGAAGGCCATTGTTGAGCCCGGTTCGTACGGCTGCACGTACACAGGCGTTCATTCCGGGAGCATCGCCACCCGAAGTGAAAATGCCAAGATGTTTGATGGTTGATTGTGCCAATAGAATAAAAATGAGGTCTACCTCAAAGTTACGAATCCTAAAAGCAATCCCCGATAGTGGGCCAGGGTACAAAGTAAAAGGGCCGCCCCACGGAGGAAGCGGCCCTTTCGGATGCGTATCGTTATGCGTTTATCGAATTACCGTCACAAAGCCGGTGTATTCGTGGCTCGTTTGATCGAGTGTAAAGTCGCTGGTAGTAATTTTCCAAACATAAGCTCCGGGAGGTACAGGACCAGAACCATCGCTGTAGTTTCCGTCCCACTGATCTGCCGGGTTGTTCGATTCGAAAATCAAGTGTCCCCAGCGGTCGTATACCAACATTTGGAAATCATTGGCTTGGATTCCAACGCCAACCGGACCGAAGAAGTCGTTGTCGTTATCACCGTTTGGTGTAAAGGCTCTGGGTACCCAAATCAGGTATTCAGCCCCTACTCGTACAATCAAGTCGGTAGTTCCTTTACAACCGTGTACAGTAGTTACGTCCAGTTGAACATTATAACTTCCCGAATCAGTTCCAGAGAACTCAAATTGTGGGTTGCGGCTGGTGCTTTCACCAATTCCGGCAAAGTTCCAGTACCACGAGTTGATGTCTCCTTGCGACTTGTCTATAAACTGCACCTTGGTGTTGAGCAGCGTAGTTGGGTTAGGAGTTACCTCAAAGCGAGGAGTAGGATTGGCATGTACCGTGATGAAATCGTCTTTCACCATTTTGGATTGACATCCATCGGCTGAGGTCACAATCAAAGTCACATCATAGGTGCCATCATCATCGAAATCGTGGTATTGGTTGCAATCGTTGCTGGAACGGCCGTCACCAAAATCCCAGAAGCACTCTGCAGCCAGAGTAGACTGGTTGATGAATTGTACGCCAAGAGGCTCACAACCTTCATCCAAATCGGAGATAAAATCTACCACCGGTAGTGGGTTCACCGTTACCGTTACCTGCTCAGTAATAGCAGGTGATCCGCAGAAGTCGTTGATTGTAACGGTGTAGGTAGTGGTTTGCGAAGGCGTTGCCACCGGGTTGCCGATGTTCGGGTTCGAAAGATCGGTTTGTGGGAACCAGGAATAAGAGAACCCAATTCCATCACCACCCGCTCCGGAAGCCAACAGATTGGCAGAGGATCCAGGACAAACGTTGGTATCGTTTGAAGTAACAACGGTCAGGGTATCGTGAAGGTTGACGGTAATCAATGATACCGTGGACAAACAGCCGTTAGCGTCTTCAGCATATACCTCGTAAGTTGTGTTTTGAGTTGGGCATACGTTGTGTGTCATGTTGTTGCCCAAGAATCCGCCACCGCCACCGGTGATGGACCAGTGATAGGTGTAAGGTGCTCCGGAACCGCCCGAGGCAGGTGCCGAAATGTTCACACAGTTCGTTACACAAATCGTTGTGGAAGTAAAGGTTGGGTTCACCACCACCTGAGAAGGCTCAGTAATGGTTACCGTAGTAGTGATTTCACAACCGTGAGCATCGCGTACTACAATGTCGTAGACTCCAGGTGTCAGGTTGTTGAAAGCATTGGTAGAGGAGAACGTTGTACCGTTATCGATACTGTAACTGTAAGGCGGTGTTCCTCCATTCACGTAGAGTGAGACCGAACCGTTGCCGTATCCAAAACAGGTGACGTTTTGTGTAATGACTGAATCAAAGGCCAGAGGTGTAGGCTGACCAACGTTGAAGTTGGTTTCCTGCGTACAGCCATTGTTGTCGGTTACCGTAATGGTGTACAAACCGGCACACAGGTTGTTGGCGCTTGAGGTCACGGAAGAAGAACCACTCCAGGCATAGGTAAACGGTGGGTTGTCACCCGCTGGAAGCGAAGCCGCTGACCCAGTACAAGACTGGTAGCAGGAATCGTCTACTACAGTGATTTGGTTGGTGATGAGCGAAGGCTCCGTAAGGGTCACCGTTTGATTGGCTTGACACGTGTTGCTGTCTTGAACTACTACCGTATAGGTGCCAGCACTCAATCCGGTAAAGTTGTTGCCCAACTGGAAGTTAGCACCGTTGTCAATACTGAACAAGGGGTTGCTGCCTGCACCTCCGGAGGAGAACAGAGCAATGGTACCCGAGTTGTCGTTGTTACAATTGAGGTTGGTGGTAAGTACCGAGTCAAACGCCAAGAGAGCAAACTCGTTCAGTGTTACCGTAATGGCTGGGAAGGTAACGCAACCCGCTGCATCCTGAACAATGATGTTGTAGGTTCCACCAGGAAGGTTAGGAATCGAACCAATAGTCAGGAAGGTCGCACCACTGTCAATACTGTAAGTCAATGGAGCAGTACCCCCGGTGGCAAAAATGTCGATCTGTCCATCGTTGGCAGCAAAACAGCTCAAGTCAGCTGTATTGATACTGTCAATTGTAGGCGCACCCGGGTTCAGCAAAGTGTCCGAGGCAAATTGACTGGTACATCCCAAAGAATCTTGTACGATGAAGGAGTAGTATCCGATGCTCAACCCGTTGAAGGTGGGACTATTCTGCCAGGTTGCACCACTGTCAATACTGTACTGGTAAGGCGGGAAGCCACCAGTGGTAAAGATGGTGACTGCACCATTGTTCAAACCACAAGAAGGAGGCGTAGTGGTCAATTGCAGTGGAGCAATTTGTTCAACCGTTACCAATACTGAGTCATCCAACACACATCCACAAGAATCGGTGTAGGTGACATAGAACATGGTGGTTTGGTTGACCAAAGCCGTTGGGTTTGGAATGGTATCGAAGTCAAGCAAGTTGGCGTTAGACCACTGCCAACTTCCACCACCAGGGCAAGAACTGGTATCTACAGCGGCAGAAAGCTGCAGCGAAGTAGGACAAACAGAGGTATCGTTGGAAGTCGTCAACGCTGGCACTAATATTTCTACAGTAGAAGTGTCAGAACAAACAGTACCAAAAGTATCGCGCAATACTACGGTGTAAGAAGTGACACCAGGAGGAGGAGTAACCACCGGGTTGCGAATACTGGTATCGGAAATAGTGGAGTCGTTTGGAGTCCAGGCATAAGTAAATGCACCTGGATCCGGATCAGCACAATAGTTAAACTGAATGTTAGGACGATCACCAGATACCCCAGTGGTAGTAGTGGTCGTACAAGCGTTGATGAAGGTGCTGAAGGTTTGGTAATACACCACACATACATAACCTGGGCTATGGTAGGGTGAACTATGGTTCAGTGAAGAAGAGTTGTTTTTGAAACAAACTTCAACAATGATGTTGGTCACGCCGTCCCAATCGTAAGCCTGATCGAACTGGTGGTTGTTCCAGCCAGCGGCCACGTTTACGGTTTTCGGATCGAAAACCTGAACCAAACCACCTTGCCATGCACCAAATTGCAATTGACTTAGTGAAGTACATCCCATTTTAATGGTATAGTCCTGGAAGGATGTCATGGTACCATTGATCTGCGAGATGTTAAAGGCCAACGAAGTGATTTTACCACCGAAAATACCTTGGTTGTTCAGGTCTGCCGCCCGATACAGTATTTGATGCCGCGCAGAAGGGCGGTTGCCCGCGTAGGGCGCAGGGTAGGTGGTTCCAAAGTTGCTGAAGGTACCCGAACCCACTGTTGCAACCGTATTTGGTCCAACACAAGGGGTGGTACTGGCGCCACAACTTGAAGGAATGATGGCTCCGAGCAATACCGTAAGTGAAGTAGTATCACTGCCACACAATACCGTATCGTTTGCAGAAGCAGTAACAATCGGTGGGAAAGGAGGAGTAACCGTAATCGTATTTTGGGATGTTTTCACACAACCCGCAGAGGAAGTTACGGTAACCGTGTATTGAGTGGTAACAGTAGGGGCAGACTTTGGATCCGACGAAGTGGAATCCGAAAGGGTTAGGCCGTTGTTCCACGCATAGGAGTAAACACCAGGTGAGGTATTGGTGAACATCTGGATACTGTCTGAAGCACACAAAGAGGTGTCAGGACCAGAGGAGAGGGTGAAGTCTGGAACAACGTTCACTGTAATGGTATCCAACGAGTTACAGGTAAGCAGGTTCACATTACACAATCCTTGGTTAGAACCGGTAGAAAAACCGATGACCTGATAGACGGTAGTGACCAAAGGCTTGGCCCAGGTAACAGCACAGGTGTCACAGCCAAAGTTTACTCCGATGTTGATCGGGTCACCCGAGATGACCGACCAGTTGAAGGACGCACCGCCCGAGGCATTCAGAAATGCTTGCTGCGGACCACATATCGTAAGGTCTTGTCCAGCAAATACCCCTTCGAGCACGGTGATGTCATAATCATAAGTCGCTATTCGCGGTGTCGGACAACTGTTGTCTACCGCTGTAATGGTAAATACACTGTAGGCTGCACTTCCTGTAGTCGCCGTCCACGATATCGTGGCCGAAACGGGGTTGGTACCGGTCGTAGTCATGGTAGCACCAGGAAGTACACTGGTAATGTTAGAAGAAAGCGTCACGATTTGACCTGTATCCAGGTCGAAGAAGTCGATCGTAGCGGTAAAGTCCTGGCCAACACACATTTCAATCGAATTCGAATCGATGAGTGAGGCAGTACCGGAAAAGTTACCGGTAGTAATACCGTTTGTATCCTGAGGTGCAACACAACTACTTGTACCTGGTGCTACCACCACAAATTGGATATCCCGGTGAATCGTAGAAAGATGCTCTCCGGTACACCGCCTGTATTCGTCAACTTGAACGCTTACTACATAAGTACCGTTGGTGAGTGGAACGTTGAAAGAAATTTGACCTGAAGCTGGGTTGAGGTTGATTCCAGGAATTGGAATAGTAGCAGAATAGCCAGTAGCGTAAGGAACGGTAGCGGTCGCTGAAGAACGAGCAGCAATCAAAGAGTAGCGAAGGCTATCCCCATCAGGCTCAGAAACACCGAAGTTGTAGTTGAAACCGGTTCCGGCACAAACATATTGCAGAGGATACTGAGACGCTGAATTAACAAAAGCAGGCGAATTGTTACAGCTGTCAACCGCGTAGTTCATCCATGCGCTGATGTAAAGACCTGGAGACCCATTTACGTTGATGATACCACCAGGGCGGCAGCAAGAAGAATAAGACATGGTCCAGGAACCCGTAGGGCAAGGAGGCGCCAGAACAACCGTTGCTTGATAGGTATAAATTTGGTTACCCGTTAAGAGGCCTCCGTTACAAGTACTCTGCGGGAGCTGGCTGGGGCAAAGCTGGCTTACCTGAGTACCACCTGGATTAATGAGTGGGAAAGTAACATTGAAGTTACCTCCACAAGTACTCGTGAAGTTAACGTTGGCATTAGCAGGAGCGTTAATACCGCTACAATCACGAAAAAGGTTGAGGGTCACCAAAAAGGTGTTTGGGCCCGTACATTGCCATGCAAAGTCTCCCCCGGTAAGGTGAGACGCCGTTCCTGTGGTAGTAAAGAGGGTCAGGAAGGCCAGCAGTGTAAAAAGTTTAGTCAGCGTTTTCATCATCCTAATGAATGGTTAAAACCGGCCACTCGCCGGCAGAGTTCTATCAGGTCATCAATAATGACGCGAGTTTCACAATTGGTTGCCCTTAAAACAAAAAAATTTTTGACTTCCTCAGAAGATCAAAATTTTTCCGCCTGAAAACAGGGCTTCAGTTCAAACCGGAATGGGCTAATAGGACGATCCCATCAAGGTTACATGGCCGGTTTTTTCATACGTTTTGCCATCTAGGCCTTTGGCTTTTACAACATAAAAATAGATGCCGTCTTTGTACCGGAATCCGTCCCAATAGTGAGGGAAATTTTTCCACTCGTAAATCCGGTTGCCCCAACGGTTGAAGATCACTACATCAAACTCGGTAGCTCCAATCACCTGAACGTCGAACACATCGTTGATGCCATCGCCATTCGGAGTGAATACATTGGGAATAATAAACTGAACACTATCGAAAACAAAGATGTTCACCGATTGCGTGTCCACACAGCCAAACTGGCTAATGTTGGCCAATACCGCAGTATAAACACCGTTAGCCGCGTAAATATGGGTTGGGCTTTGAAGGTTAGAGGTAGCTCCATCGCCAAACGTCCAGGTAAAGCCTACTGTGTCAGGCACCGAGGTATTGGTGAAGTCTACCTGCAAAGGTGGTGCGCCAATGGTGGGCGTTGCAGTAAAGTTGACGATGGGATTGGGTTCTACCAAAACAGTAATGTTGCTAACGGGGCCTACACAACCTTGGTTGGAAGGACGCACATAATAAGTGATGCTTTGGGTCGCCGTAAAGGTTGGGAAAATCGATCCTTCAAAAACACTGTCGGTCAGTGCCACATCTGTGTACCACACCAATGATCCAGGTCCATTTGGGGTGGCAAACAAAGAATCCACAGGATCGCCCGTACAATAAGGGCCACCAATACTCAGTGTCGGAGCACCAGGTGTTTCGATAATAGAAATGGTGATGGAATCACTTCCTCCACAACCCAAACTATTGGTATCGGTATAAATGGCAGTAAATGTACCAGGACCTAAAGCACTTGGTACAAAACTTCCTGAAGTGGGGCTGGAAACAGCAGTTCCGCTCCAGGTGCCAGTAGTAGAACTTGCGGTGATGGTAACCGTTTGGTTGTCGTTACTACAGAAAGAACCAACCGGATTGATGCTTGGGTTGGGTACCGACAGGACCGAAATCGCCACACTGTCTGTATCGCCACAAAGTCCGGCAAAGGCATAAACAATGGTAAAGTTGCCTGCTCCGGCAACGGCCGGGTCAAAGGTTCCCAAAAGGTTGTTGGTAATTCCCGGGCCACTCCAATTGCCTCCCGGATCAGCTGCTATTAGATTGAAGGCTGGATCGGTGGTGCAATAGGGCCCACCTTGTCCCGCAGCGATGGTCGCATCGAGTTGTGCCGTGGTGGTGATAAAGGCAGTGTCTGTTGCCGAACAGAACGAATCAGTTACCGTGTAAGTAACCGTGTCGGTGCCTGGACCAAGGGCGTTGGGATTGATAGTGCCCAGCAACGAATCCTGCACCAGGTTGCCAGTCCACGTTCCCCCACTCGACAAAGCAATCAGGGTATCTAAGGTATCCAAAACACACAGTGGACCGGTAGTGATGATGGTTGGATCAGGAATGCCAATTACCGTCACTGTAATTGTATCTGCATTGCCACAATTACCAGGTACCGTGTAAATAAGGTCGTGCATACCGGCACCCGCCACCGATGGGTCAAACAGCCCCACATTGGCATCAATAATTCCTGGACCTGACCATACCCCGGGAGGTCCACTGGAGTTACCTACCAAGGTATCAATCGGATCGTTAGAGCAATAAGGGCCAGCAGAGTCAGCGGTTACCGTATACTGCGTGAGTAAAAAGATGGTAATGGTATCGGTGTTGCTGCAAGTGCTGCTCAAGTCACTAACCACTGCGTAAGTAGTAGTTTGGGTTGGGCTTACGAAGGGGTCAGAACAAGTGTCGCAAGAGAAATTGGTGCCTACAACTATCGGGTCTCCGGATAGGGAAACCCATGAAAAAGAGTCGCCCCCTTGTGCGTTTAGTTGTATGGAGTCACCAATACAAATGGATTGATCGGGGCCCAGAAAGGTGGTGCCCACAATTGTAATATCATAAGTAGAAGTCGCCACACCCGCTACCGGACAAGCGTCATCGGCCGCAAAAATGTTGAAGGTGCTGAAGTTTCCGTTTACCGGTATCGCATTCCAACAAATGGTGGCGGTAGCCGGATTGATCCCTGTAACCGAGAAGGTAGCTCCTGGCAGCACTTGCGCCACATTGGAAGACAATTCAAGGGTATCGAGGGTGTCCTGATCCAGGAAAACCACATCGAAACAAAAGTTTTCACCTAAACAAACTTCCACCGAATTGGAATCCAGCTTGGTACCTGTCCCAGTGAAATTGGAAATGCCACCAGTATCAACCTGAGGAACATTGTTGTTGCACACCTGCACCACGAATTGAATGTCTCGGGTAACGGTGCCAATAAGGTTACCATTATCGTCGTACTCTTCTACCCGTACTACTACGATAAAGTTGCCGGAGGTTGTAGGGGTGAATGTTAGCTGTCCAGTGGCAGTATCTAACACAATACCTGGGATCGGCTGAAGAGCCGAAAACCCGCCGGCGTAGACTACTGTATCGGTAGAGCCAAGGCCAGTAAGTGCATTCACCAAAGAGTAGCGCAGACTGTCTCCGTCTTGTTCCAAAACACCAAAACTGTAATTCACCGTTTGAAAAACACAGACATAAGGAATGGGCTGAGCAGTAAGGTTGGGCGAAGTATTACAGGAATCGAGTCCGTAATTATAGGTGGTAGATACCAGGAAGTTGGGTTGAGCTACCGCATTGTTGCTGGAATTACGGCAACAAATGTCCCAGGAGATGGTCCATTGACCACAATTCGAGAGCACTACCGTGTCAGAGAAAACAAACTGCTGAATTCCCGGAAACGGGCCACCATTACAAGTACTGCTGTCGATAAGAGTTGGGCACAATTGAGAAACCTCGAAAACCGTGTCCCGGGGAAGGGGCACCGAAAAAGAGTTGCCACAAGAATCTTGAAAATCTACGTTTTGGAAAGTATCCGGGTTGAGGGGGTTACCGGAGCAATCCCGGAAAACCTTCAATTCAACGACAAACGAATCTGATCCAATACAGCGGTAGCTGATATCTGCACCCGCAATGTGTGTAGCTTGAGCGGTTTGATGAATGGCCATTAGCGCCATCATCAGACCAATTACATATAAGTAAATGTGCTTCATATCCTCTCAAGCATTTCAACATTGAGACGCAGCAAAATCATTTAGGTTGTGAACCAGAGTTTCAAATCCTGCACTAATATAAACACTAAAGCCGACCCTTTGGTTAGGAATCGGCTTTAGTAAGTTGATAATAAGTTAGTTTATGGATTTCTGAGGAGCGTAACGTGGCCGTTCAATCGGTACTCTGAGCCATCCACGGCTATAATATTGACGACATAAAAATACACGCCATCTTCTGAATTTCCTCCGTCCCAAACATCTTTTGCGTTGGAGAGTTGGGCTATTTTTCGTCCCCATCGATTGAAAATTTCTCCTTCCAAACTCTGAATGGCGGTTTCTCCTTCGAGCACTGTAATGCCGAATGCATCGTTTTCCAAGTCTCCATTCGGAGTAAAAACATTGGGTATAAAGGTTTCTATGTTTACCTCCACTACAATGTTTTTTGAGAAACTTCCCTGGCATCCGAAGGCATCGGTAGCCACCAATGTTACCGGATAAGTGCCAAAATCCACAAATATTTCATTAGGATTCACCGCACTTGAAAGGTTTCCGTTCTTGAAATCCCAGTCATAGGTAAAGCCATTCACCGGTTGGGTGGTGTTGGTAAAGTTGACAGAAAGCGGACCTACACCCGACTCAGGAGTGGCAGTGAAGGAAGGAGTTGGGTTAGGTATTACCTGAACATTGAGCGGAAGCACATCGCTCACACATCCTCCCTGAGCAGCTGGTGCCGTTTGCGTGAGGTACAACGTAAAGGTACTGGATGCAGTACCCGCATCATAGGAAAGGCCTTCTGCCAATAAGTTGGTGAGCCCAGGGTCGCTATACCATTGAATCGTATTGGCACCCGTTTGGGTGGCTTGCAAATCATCGATCAATTCCGTTTCGCAGTAGGGCTGGCTGGTACTCACTGGCGAAGGTACTGGCGGAGCGGGAAAAACCTGGAAAGTGAAATTATCGGCCGCACTGCATTGATTGACGTCAGTTACGGTGTAGACGATGGTATGAGGGCCGGTTCCAGTAATTGAACTGGGCACGAAAGCGCCACTGTTGGGGTTGATACCGCCAAAACCAGACCATACGCCACCGCTGGTACCGCCAGACGGGGTAACCAGTGCGGTATAATTATCGCAGTATTCGGGGAGAATGCCCGTCACTTCTACCGAAGGCAGAGCAAATACGTTGAGGGTGATGGAGTTGGAACTGCCACAGCTTCCAGCGTGGGTGTAGGTAATGGTGTGGCTGCCTACCCCTGCAATGGAGGGATCGAAGGAACCCAGAGCCGTATTGGTAATTCCGGGGCCGGACCATGTGCCCCCTGGGTCTGCTCCGAGAGCAATGTTAAGGTTGCCCGGCAAAGCATTAACACAGCGGTCGGGATTGTTGCCAATGGTGGAAACCAAGCCCGAAATAACGGTAATCTGGTGCGTGCCCGTAGCGTTGCATACCGAATCTACGGAATAGGTAATGGTATGGGTGCCAACACCTGCGGCACTTGGATCAAAAATACCACTTGCGCTAAGGTTGGGATGTCCACCCCAGGTTCCGCCGGGTACTACCGCACTGAGCTGCACGGAATTGTCAAGTACGCACAATGGCCCCGGATTGTTGATGGACGTATTGGGTGATGGGGCTACAACTATGACCGCAGTACCCTGGCTGGCACAATTTCCAGTGATGGTGTATTGAACAACGTGTGATCCAATACCCGCAATAGCAGGATCAAAGAAACCTGAGCTGCTGTTGGTGATCCCATTTCCGGTCCAGGTACCACCACCGGTAGCCGCGACTAAAGTGTCAATTCCTCCTGAAAAGCAGTAGGGGCTACTGCTGGTAATCGAAGCATCAAAGGTGTCTACCACTTGAATTGGCAAGGTGTCGGTAGTGTCGATGCAAGCACCAAAAGTATCCTGAATGATGACTTGGTAGGCATAATTGCCCACCGTTACAGGATTCATGGTAGGATTTTGTGCAGAGGGGTCATTGAGTAACGTAGCCGGCGTCCATTGGTAATTGTAGGCCAAAGGATCTGCTCCGGAGCAGACCGAAAAACGGAGGTTGACCCTTGAGTTGGTTGAAATCGGTGTAGCGTTGTTGGAGCAAATCGCAGGATCGTCACCAAATAGGTGCAAGGTGGAGTTGTAAGTGGTATTGGTATAACGAATGCGGGCATTTCCATTGTTGGTAAAGTTGCCGTTGCTGAAGCAAAATTCTACAATGAGGTCTGAGCTGCCGTCGTAATCATAAACCTGGCTGAAGTTGAATTGATTCCATCCGGCATTGGCAGTAATTGTTTGGGCTGGGAAAACGGTACTAAGTCCGGTTTGGAAGCTGTTGAGGTTCGAAAGGCCAGCACATCCGATTTTAATTTCAAATTGCTGGAACTGGGTTTGATTGGGAGTGCCCACCACAAAAAAGGCCAGGCCGTTGATCCCTCCACCGGTAAAACCAGCGGCATTGAGGTCAGCTGCAGTATAGAGGTATTGATGCCGGGCACCTTCAAAGAAATTGCCAAGAATACTTGGGTAGGTCGTTAGCGTATTCGTAACCGTTCCATTGCCTACAATCACTTGCGATACCGTACCCAAACAGCCGTTGGGGTTCACACCACAAAACTCAGGAACCAAGGTGCCAAGTTGAGCACTGAGCTGTCCCGGTGTTCCCAGGCACAAGATGGAATCAGAGGTGATGGCCTGCACAATGGGTGGAACCGGTGTGGGTACCTGAATGGTGACATCATCTGATTTGATGCAGCCCGCAGCCGAGGTGGCGGTTAGGGTAAACACCGTGGTGGTATTGGGAGATGCCAGTGGGTTTTGCAAAGTAGAATCATCCAGGCTGCCCGCCTGATCCCACGACCAGGAGATGTTGCTGGTCGGTGGGGTAGTTCCGGTAAGCAGTGGTATGGTGTCTTTGTGACAAATAATGGTATCCGAAGGCATGACCAGATCGTAGTTGGGAGCCACAAAAACCGTTACGGTATCAAGGGAATCACACGGTCCGGTGTATCCGGGACCTGAAAGCAGGTAGGTGGTAGTGGCGATAGGAGTAGCCACGGGGTTATCGCAAGGGTTGCAGGAAAAGTTGGCTCCTGGCCCGGTGCCGACCACCATGGGTGGCCCCGAAATCACACTCCAGTTTAATATGGGTGCGCCTACACCTTGTAGTTGAGCCGATTGCGTATTGCTTCCACAAATGGCGGTATCTTCTCCGGCGTATACACTATTAAATACGGTGATATCAAAAGAAGTAGACAACAGTCCTGGTACCGGACAATCGCCATCACTTACCTGAATGCTAAATGAGTTGAAACTTGGGGTTCCAGGCTGTGCCAGCCAGGAGATTTGAGCAGTTTTTTGATTGGTCTGCGCGCCTACTACATTAAAGGTAGCTCCGGGAAGCAGTTGCGTAATGTTGGAGGTAATGTCCAGTGTATCCGTAAGGTCGATGTCCGAAAAATCAACTTCAAAATAAATTAAATCACCATAGCAAGCTTCCACCGAATTGGGATCGGGTGAAGACACATTGGTGGATAAGTTGGAGATGCCGGAAAAGGTGGGCTGGTTGTTGGTACAGGTTTGTACAATTACCTGAATATCCCTACGAACGGAGCCTTTGAGTTGCCCGGTTATGGGGTCGTACTCCTCCACTTCCACCACAATGATCCAATTGCCCTGAATGGTGGGCGTAAAAGTAAGTTGTCCGGTTTGGGTATCGAGCACAATTCCTGTCAAAGGCGAGGAGGAAGTATAGGGAGAAGTATACGGGAGGGTATCCAGTGGTCCTGCATTGGTGAGCCCAGGTACCAGTTTATACACTACGCTGTCTCCGTCGGGCTCAAAAACACTAAAGTTGTAGTTAACGGTTTGAAAAATGCAGACATAGGGTATGGGCTGTGCATTGAATTCCGGAGAGTTGTTGCAAGGAAAAGAAGCGGTATACATGGTGGAACGGTTGTACATCCACGGCTGTCCGGTGGCATTTTGAGAGGTGTTGCGGCAGCAATCCCGCCACGATACTGTCCAAGTATTGCAGGGAGGAGTCAACACCACTGTGGTGCGGTAGATGTATTGTTCCATCCCTGGAAAAGTGCCTCCGTTACAAGTACTGTTCACGATTTCATCTTCACATAACTGTGAAACTTCATCCACTGCAGTAAGTGGAACGTTAACCGTGAGTACGCCACCACAAGAGCTAACAAAGTCGATGTCAGTGGCCAGAGGCGCTGGGTTGCCAGAGCAATCCCGAAAGAGGTTCAGGGTGATTTCGAAAGAATCGGTGCCAATGCATTTGTATTGCAAGTCGGTGCCCGCAAAGTGAGTGGCCAAACCGCTCTTGGCGGCACCCAAACACAGGGCAATAGTCAGCAGGGCCAGGAAAAATCGTTTCATAGCAGGTTGATTTTGGTAGTCAGTAAATCAGGAGGATTGAGGGGATGTCAATCACTGAAAAGACGGTAGGCCTCGTGAAATCAGTTGCCCTCTAGGAAATATTTAACTTTTCAGTTGCCGTGCCGTGCACCTGTCCTACTTTTGAGTATATGGCAGCAAATCACCGTTGGTTGATTATTGGACAAGGCCTTGCAGGCTCTTGTTTGGCCTATTCACTCTTGGAGCGCCAGCAGGAAGTCACTCTGATCGACCGGGGTCATGCCACTGCTTCCACTTGGGTGGCGGCCGGTGTTTTTCATCCCATTCAGTTTCGAAAACTGTCAAAATCCTGGAATGTCGACCGGTTGATCCCCGAAGTACACCGTTTTTTTGGCGCCATGCAATCGTGGATTGGCCAGGACGTGTTGGAATCCCGAGAGGTGTTGCGGTTGTTTACTTCCACCGAAGAATTCAACAACTGGTTTGCACGCAGTCAGGAATTGGGTTTTGAAGCCGTATTGGATCCTGAAACCATTACTCCCGGTCAACGGCCCGGGCTGAAACTGCCACACCATGGCGGAAGAGTACTTGGAGGCGGTTGGATCAACCTTCCCGCATGGTTAACTGGTGTTCGGGAACGCTTGCAACGGGAAGGCCGCTTGATTGAAAGGAAGTTGGAGTATGACCAGCTATCCTTGACCGAGGCTGGACTTTTTCAGGGTGCAGAACTCCTTAGCGAAGGCTACCAGGGAGTGATTTTTTGCGATGGCTGGCAATTGCCCCGCAACCCGTTTTTTGGTTGGCTTCCTTTTCAGGAAGTAAAAGGCGAGGTGCTGACCGTTCATTGCCCCGGCTTGGATTTGAAGGAAATCGCCAACCGCAAGTTGATCGTGGTACCGCTCGGAAACGACAAGTATCGGATTGGGTCTACCAACCAATGGAAAAACATCGACCTGGAAGTGACCGAAGCTGCACAAGAGGAATTGTTGGAAAGGCTGACCGTAATGCTCGATCGTCCATTTGAAGTAATCGATCAACAAGCCGGGGTGCGACCTACCGTTCCTGATCGCAGGCCACTTCTGGGGCGTCATCCACACATGCCTTACCTCGCGCTTTTCAATGGATTGGGGAGCAGAGGTGTCATGTATGCGCCCTATTATGCCGGGCAAATGGCGGACTATTTGATTGAAGGAAAGGAAGTAGATTCCGAGGTAAACCTTATACGTTTCAAAAAACATCTGGCTAAATCCACCTTGCAAAGCGATAGTTGATCCAGTAACTTAGCCCCTCCAAAACGCAACATTCGGCCCATGAAGACGCCCACATTTTTATTTGTATCTGTGCTAACTCTTTGCACACTCACCTTTACTGCCTGTCAGTCGGGAGGGAGTGGCGGTGACTCCAGCGATGCTGAAGAAAAGCAAACAGAAGAAACCGCTTCCGAAAATGCCAACCAAGGAGAATTGGAAGGCTTGGTTCCATTGGACTTAAAACCTTATGATTTGCCCTTCACCTTGCTTATCCCCGATTCTACTACAGGTGTGCCCAAGGTGGTGAATCAAAGTTGGGGTAGTACTGAAATTCAGGTGGGTAAAAAGTACCAGTTGGAAATTGCGCTTGGAGGCGATCTCAATCTGCTGAAGTCAGATCTAAAAAACGATGATATGTATACCCATGAAGTATTGGAAGAAACGCCAACCTCCATCGTATACCGTTCCGTCATTGCTGGTTCTGGTCTCAAGCCTGAGCACCACTTTTATTCCGTTGTTACCATTAATGGAGAACAATACGAGGTAAAGGACATGAAATCAGGAGGGCCTTATGGTGAACGCTCTGCCCGTAGAATGATGGAAGCTGCCAACCAAATGGGAGCCGGTAGCTGATCAGCCTTTGCGCTCGATTTTTCTTACTGACCGAAAATACACCTCTGAATAGTCGCGTACGTCCAGTGCGTTGGTGAAGAAGTTGCGCACATCGGCGTGAATAAGCTTGTAGTTCTCCTTGTACCAAAGAACCAATACTGGAGCATCGTCGATGAGAATTTGCTCCGCTTGCATCAAGTAACCCAGGCTTTCAGAGCGGGTCTGGGCCCGCATGGCCTTTTCGAAAAGCGCATCGAATTCCGCGTTCACATACCGGGTGGAGTTTGGAAAAGAAGGTTCTTCTGTAGACGCTGGAACATGCTTACCATAAAACAGGGAAAGGAAAGACTCTGGGCTGGGGTAGTCGGCCAGCCAAGTAGTGCGAAAGATATCTCCCCGTGCAAGGCGCATATCACTGAGCTTTTGCTCAAAAGGTATAACCTCAATATCAATATGAATGCCGAGCACATCCCTTAGCTGATTTTGAATTTCAATGGCCACATTGGTGTTCTTATACCCATTGTCGTTGATTTTTAGCTCCAGGATCGGAAATCCTTCACCGTTGGGATAACCTGCTTCGGTTAGTAACTGACGGGCCTTCTCAGGGTCGTGCTGGTATCCGAATAAATGAATGGTTTCGTAGTCAGGATAAATGGGGGGTGTAATTCCGTAGTGGCCGGGTCCTTTAGCATCGCCTTTGAGAATGTCGTTGATGAGGCGTACACGATTTACCGCATAGTTAAGTGCCATACGCACTTTAGGATTTTTCAGCGTTTCTGACGTGAGGTTGAACTGGTAATAATGCGTACCCATTTCCGGTTCCCGGCTAACGATGAACTTGGGCTTGCCGGATTGAAAACTTTGCAACTCTTCCTCTACTAGCCGGGTCACAGACTCTGAAGGCAATTGGTTGATGATGTGGTAATTGCTTTCAACGATTTCGCTCAAAGTCGAATTTCGAGTGTCAGTTAGATGAATCACGATCGAGTCGAGAAAAGGCAATTGATTGCCCAAAGTATCTCTGCCGTGATAATTGGTATTGCGGTGCAAAACCAGTCGATTACCCGAAAAATCTGGAATGCTCCCCAGCATGAAAGGGCCGGTTCCGATATAGGTATCAGTTCCATAAGCCTTCACGGCCTCTCGGGGAATTATGGCGAGAGGAGTGTGCGCCAACGTATAAATAAAAGAGAAATACGGCTGTTTTAGCCGCAATTGCAAAGTGCTGTCATTGAGTACTTCAACTCCCGATAAAGCCACTTTTGGAGCCTCAGTATCTTCATTTGCCGGAAAAGAATCATGGTAATCGGTTGCTCCAACCAAATGTTCTTTGACCGTGGAGTTAAACAACAAATTCTGAGGTTGTGGAGTGCAAAGCAATTGAATAGAATAGGCTACATCCTCCGCCACCAGCTTTCTGCCTTTTCCCTTAGGGAAGCAGGAATCGTCGTGGAAATAGACATTGGGCTTCAAACGGAAGGTATAAACCGTTCCTGAGGAGTCGATTTCCCAGCTTTTCGCAACTCCGGGTCGGATGTTGAGGGTCACCGGATCGAGCCGAACCAAACCCTCATATACCTGATTGGCCAGGTGACTCGATCCAACATCGGTAATGGCAGCGGGAAATAAGGTTTGCGGGAACTGAACTTCACTCAATTGCAGGGTGCCCCCGTAAACTCTACCGCCTTTGCCTTCCTGACCAGATGTAAGAGTTGGCTGTTTAGGAGGCGTTGCTTCCCTACAGGCTACGAAAAAAATAACCATTAGGAGAATCCAACGTATAGTTCGGAAGCAGGCCAATGGTTGTGGTGGTATAAAAATCATCGAACCATAGCTTAATTGGTACACAAATATTAAAAAGATACAATTTGTCTCCCAAAGTAGCAACTTCCGACCCTTGTTGCGCATGATGGCGACTTTGGAACAAAGAATTACTCGAAAGTGAAGAAAAAAGCCCATTTTTGAGCATTCAAGGCCGATTTAAAATTTTCTGCATTAATTTTGATATGTGGATTAATGATTTTAATATTGTCAATTGCTAACTCAGGCAAAATTTTGATAGGATCTAACGCATCTCATGGCACTGTGAAAGGCCTGGCTCTCACCATAGCAATCCTTTTATTATTAGTGACTCCCGTCCTGTCGGGTACTATTATTCTCGAAGGTAATTACCAGGGAAAAAACGTCTACGTTCAAAATCCTTTTGCGGGATCAGGCGTAGGTTTTTGTGTTTATGAAGTCACCGTCAACGGAGATGTCACCACCGATGAAATCAATTCCAGTGCATTCGAAATCGATTTGAGCATTCGTCAACTCGACATCGGCCAAGCTGTAACGATTGCCATCAAGCACAAGGATGATTGTCCTCCCAGAGTTCTCAATCCGGAAGTTTTAAAGCCTAAAAGCACCTTTGAAACCATTGAAATTGAAGTAAGCTCAGACGGGGTATTGAAGTGGAAAACGAGAAATGAGAAAGGTTCTCTTCCCTACGTGATTGAGCAACGCCGTTGGAACAAGTGGATTAAAGTTGGAGAAGTAGATGGAATTGGAACTCCTGAGATCAATAGTTATTCCTTTAAAGTTACTCCCCACTCTGGAGCCAACGAATTTCGGGTAAAGCAAATTGATTACACTGGTGAACCACGGTACTCCAACCCAAATGCAGAGTATTTGTCGGATGCTACGGAGGTGACCATGTCACCGATCAAGGTAAAAGACTTCATCAACTTTTCTTCCGAAACCATGTACGAAGTATACGATGTGCATGGTAATATCGTGAAGAAAGGCTTTGGAATAAAGATCGATGCTACGAATCTTGCCAAGGGTATCTATTACGTAAGCTACGATAACAAGACGACCAAAATCATTAAAAAATAAGGGTTCATACGCCCACTAAGAAATACTCCGCAAGGGGTATTTTTTTTGCCCAAAAATTCAGGCCGCATGGAAAAGATCGAACACCTTGGCATTGCTGTCAAGAGCCTTGCAACGTCAAATTCACTTTTCGAAAAACTACTCGGAGTAGCCCCCTACAAAGAAGAGGAAGTGGCTTCAGAAGGAGTGAAAACCTCTTTTTTTCGAACAGGAGAAAGCAAAATCGAGTTGCTAGAAGCTTCAAACCCAGATAGCCCCATTGCCCGATTCATTGACAAAAAGGGAGAGGGCATACACCATATTGCCTTTGCGGTAAACGATATAAAGTCAGAAATGGCCCGCTTAAAAGCAGAAGGTTTTGTGTTGTTGAACGAAGAACCCAAGATGGGCGCTGACAACAAATGGGTGTGCTTTCTACATCCAAAATCCTCCAATGGAGTATTGGTGGAGCTGTGCCAGGATCGAGGTTGAGTAAGCTCTAACCCGGATCATTCAACTGATTGGTTCTCCCAATCAAGGAGTAGGCGAGTGGCGGTGGCCAAATCAGGACCAAAAGCTAGAATACCGTCTTCGTGTCCAGCCATCACCAAAAGACCTTGGTCTTGCCACGCTTGGTCATTGTATACCCGCCGAATTTCATTCGCCATTTCAGGTGTTCCGTAGGGCACTCTGCCACCTGTTTGCGGGAGTTGGGATAAGCCCATTTTCCACATCGTTTGCTCATGTATGTGCAAAACAGCTTTGATCGTAGGATGAAGGTCATAGAGTGTCATATGCGTCATGGTTTCACTTGAAGCGGGCAGTGGGCCAAGGCATTTGACATGGTTCTGCTCTGGCCTGGCGGCTAATACCTCGCAAAGGTGTGCTGCGGTGAGCCATGTATGATGGCCGGTTTGCGTGCCGGAGATAAAAATACGCTGCTCGGAAGTTCGCAGGCTCACATTTCCAAAACCTACCTTGTGCAGGGAGTCATAACCAATCCATCCGCGTTTAAACAAAAGGTTCCGGGTATTCAACAAGGCGTCAAGATCAGGGTGTTGAGGCGCAGGCCCCTCAATCCATTCACATTGAAATTTGGTGTAGCCCTCGTCAATCATTGGGGAAACGTTCTGGGAAAAGCCCACGCAATCCAGCTTCAGACGCCGTGCAGATTCCACGTTCAGTAATCAGACCCGTAACCAGGCGTGCCGGAGTAACATCGAAACCATAGTTCACCGCGGGACTGTCTTCGGGAGTAAGGAGCACTTTGGTGAGGCGATCACCGTCCCAGCCTTGAATCCACTTTACCTCATTGGCATCTCGGGTTTCAATTGGAATTTCACTGAGGCCGTCCTGCAACTGAAAATCGATAGAAGAAGAAGGGGCTGCCACGTAAAAAGGTACCTGGTTGTCAAAAGCCGCCAAGGCTTTGAGATAGGTGCCAATCTTGTTGGCCACATCACCGGTGGCGGTTGTTCGGTCAGTACCAACAATCACCAGATCTACCATGCCGTGTTGCATCAGGTGGCCACCTGTATTGTCCGCAATCACAGTGTGAGGCACTCCTTCCTGGCCCAATTCAAAAGCGGTGAGGCTGGCTCCTTGATTTCGAGGTCGGGTTTCATCCACCCAAACGTGCACCGGAATTCCTTTTCGGTGTGCTTTGTAAATGGGTGCTGTAGCGGTGCCCCAATCAATGGTGGCCAGCCAACCTGCGTTGCAATGCGTTAGGATGTTGATGGCCCGATTGGGATGCTGTTGTGTCAAGGCTTCAATCAATGGCAGGCCATTTTCTCCCATGGCTTCGGAGTATCCAATGTCATCGGCCTTGAGTTGTTCTGCCAATTCCAAAGCCCGCTCTGGCCAGGATGCTGGAGGCAACTTCATCAAGATGCTTTCCAACTGATCTACCGCCCAGGCCAGATTGACTGCCGTTGGCCGTGCTGAGCGAAGCTGTTGAGCTGCTAATTGAAGGTATGCTTTTGGATCGTTGTTTTGAAGGGCTTCTTTACTGGCCAGGTACATGCCAAAAGCCGCGGTAACTCCAATCAGTGGGGCGCCACGCACCACCATGTCGGCAATGGCAGTTACCACCGAAGAAGTATCAGCCAGTTGTTTTACCTCAAAACGGTGGGGTAGCAACCGTTGATCAATGACCTGAACCTTGTGGGCCTCGGAGAGCCAAATGGTGTGATAAGGTTGATGGTGGATACGCACGCTTAAAAGTATTCAGGAAAAAGGGACGAAAGTGGGCTTTCGGCAGTTAGGTGATGGGTTTGCCAACCCAAACTTTGAGCAGGGGGAAGGTTGGGTGCCGTATCGTCGATAAAAAGGGTTTCTTCGGGTATTAAACCCGCATCCGTTTGAACGGCTTGGTAAATCTCAAGATCGGGTTTGCGCATGCCAAGCTCGAAGGAATAGTATTCTTTCTCTAGCAAATGCCCCAGATTGGGGTAGCCGAAGCGCTCCTGAAGTTGCCGGTTATAGCAATCGAAATGGATGCGGTTGGTGTTGCTCAGCAGAAAAAGACGGTAGTGACCAGCCTTCTGTAGCTGTTCCAGTAGGCGGATATTGGCTTCCGGGTATTCAAGGATCAAAGAATTCCAGGCGATTTCCATCTGTTCCATACCAACATCTGCGGGCAGGTGCGACTGAAGTGTGTTGTAAAATTCTCGGGGAGAGACCCTGTCTTTTTCCAGTCCATCAAACACATCGCTTTGCTTGAATTGCGAATACAGCTGGTGAAAGTTTGAAATTCCCAATTGCTGAAAAGCCTGAACAGCCCTTTGAAAATCAATGTCGAGGATGACCCCTCCAAGGTCGAAAATCACGTTTTTGATACGAGGATCAAGCGGCATAGTGCTATAGAATTGCTATCCAAAGGTCGCAATTATCAAAAGATATATTTTGTAAAACGCGGGGCCAAAGCTACATTTGCCTCCCGTTTAAGGGCCCATAGCTCAGTTGGTTAGAGCAGCGGACTCATAATCCGTTGGTCGTGGGTTCAAGTCCCTCTGGGCCCACTAAGCCTCAAGTAATTGTATTTCAATTGTTTGGGGCTTTGTTTTTTCTGGTTAAGCCTTATGGGGAAATGGATAAAATGGTGTAGTTGCACACTTTTTTGAAATTTTGGAAGCTTATCTCCAAATTATTTCTTTCCTCAAACCCATTACAGAGTGCTCCAAGGCCCACCTTTCAGCTATTTGAGCCTAACTTAAACCAGTAGAGTCTATCGGAAGGGTGCAGAATACTCTAATGAATCGTATTGGACAAAAGTCTTCTCCCTGTGCCAAGTTTGCGTTGCTGAGTAAAATGAACTCTTGCGGAAAGTCTTCTTCCCCTCCCTCCTATATTGTTGGCTGGCAAAATTGACTCAATAAGGAACAGCCGAATCCAAAACAGGCAGCCGTAATTGATTCAAACGAATTACCTAGGTAATTCAAATGAAGGGCTGTCTCTGGGCCATGGACAGCGAAACATAATTCAGTCAGGAAACGGTTTGAGCAAGTAGGAATCTTAATTCAACACAGGAATCAGCAAAGCAACCCAAGTTCGGCCCAATGTGGATGAGAAAATTCCTGAAGAGGAAAGGCAACCACCTACCTTGGTACTGATTGTCGAACTCGGGAGTTTGCCTGGGCAGTCCCGATTGCTGTTTTCAGAACCGATTATAGGGGTAGAACACTGACCCATCAATAGCTTTAGGAAACTCTTCTGAGAATCCAAGACATCAGCTACTCCAACGAACCGCTGTCCACAAAATGCAGACAACGTATGGTTTGAAAAAAGTGAAATTTTCATTCAATGAAAAAACTGCCAACAAGGCCAGTTGTAGGTGGTCGGTCAAATTGGCAAAAGCCAAACCGTTGACTTGATTACTGATGGAGATCCAGAAAACGTCAACCGCACCGTTGATGCTTTTTTGAGGGAAGAGGCGGTACGCATGAGGCGCAAAGTGGCCCTGGAAGACATCGCCTTTTCAAACAGCATGGCCGAGGCCACAAATAAGATCATCAAATACCACTACTTGTTCCCAGCCAGATTGAAAGATGGTCAGGAACTTCGAAAACGCCTACCTGATTTTATTCATGACTTCAACGCAGTGCGGCCGAACCACCAGTTGAAAGGATTGACACCGGCCGAAGCTTAAGCTGATCAGAAGGTGGAGTCGATCGATGTGGCCAAAAAGTATCAGAAGGCCCGAGTAGAAAGGGCCATGGCCAATCGGAGCGGTCGATGCAAGGTTTGCATCGGGTAAACACAAAAGAAAAGCCAATAGGTCAAATGAAATCAATTGGCTTTTTCTATCCATTGGTTTTTTTCTGGTTCCAATATTAATATCGAAAATCTTGTTTGGGAAAACCTGATTCAAACGCTTTCAGTAGATGATTTCCCCTATTTGGGATTGATTTTTCCAGTGTTTTCTGGTGATGTGCCCGGGTGCAGCGATTCTGAGGTGAAATACCAAAACCAATTGAAACTATTAACTAGTAAAGCCTATCTGTGTGGTAAAAACAAAGTATAAGGAATGACTTATTGAATCTGAAAATTTACGTGCCAAACACAAACCCGTTTGCCTTAGCGGCCTATGTTCAATGCACCTTGGACGGCTTCCTTGAAAGAGCGGCCTACAGGAATTTCCAAGTTCCCCAAGAGAAGGAAATTGGCACCTACCGAGGTGATAGCAGATTTTCTGATAGAAAAAGACCTGTGACATTGGAGAAATTCTTCTTCCGGGAGCTGGTCCATGAATTCGCGCATGCTCGACCGCACCCGATGCTCTTTATCGTCGAGCACTACCCGGATGTAGTTCTTTTGTGCTTCCAGGTATTGAATATCGGCAATGACGATTCGAACAAACAAATCCTCACCTTTCATGAAGATGGATTCGGGATGCTTCTTTACGGGTGGTGCATTGGTTGAGGATACTGACTTGCTTAGCTGTGGGCGCGACTGAAAGTTGGTGATGGCAAGCTCAATGGCGGAATAAAGTTCATTTTCTCGAAAGGGCTTGATCAGATAAGCATATGGTTGTATCGCTACCGCATTTTGAATGGTTTGCCGATCTCCAAAGGCGGTGAGAAAGAGGAATGGGATGTCGAAATTTTCTTTGAGATAAGCGGCTAACCAGATGCCATCCTGCTCACCTTTGATGTGGATGTCTAAAATGGCAAGGTCGATTTCCTTAGTTTCAAGAAGTGCAATGGCTTCACTTGCCCTTTTGGCAAACCCCACGACTTGATAACCCATTGCTTCAAGCGCGTGCCAAAGGTTCTTGATCGTTAAAAACTCATCTTCGACGATAAGGATTTTTTGAGGGCTGTCCATGGTGTTTGATATTGTCTTTAAATGTGACGGTAAAACAAGTTCCACCGGTAGGTGATTCAGAAGTGCCTACATGACCGTCCAACTGCCAAGCCAGGCCGTCCACCAATTCTAACCCGAGCGAAGGTTTGTTGAATGCAGGGGCAGCCGTTACTCCCATCCCGTTATCGGCAACAGAAAGGGTATAGGTGAGGTGATCGAGGTGTTTTAGGGTGATGTCGATTCGTCCCTCTGTTTTGTTGGCAAATCCATATTTGTAGGCATTGGTGATGAGCTCGGTGGTGATGAGCCCCAATGGAATGGCGGTATCGATCTTGAAAAAAATATTTTGGGCTTCAATATGGATGGAAATCGCTTTGTTTTTGATGGCAAAAGCAGTTTGCAATTCCCTTGATAGGTCCTCTAAATAGGACTGGAACCCGATTTCCTTAAAGTCGTTCGTCTCATAAAGTTTTTTGTGAACGAGGGTCATCGAACTCAGCCGGTTTTGCCCGTCTATGGTGGCCTCTTTCACACTAAGGTCGTCACTACTATGGTTTTGGAACGCCAGGATATTGGAAACGATTTGGAGGTTGTTTTTCACCCGGTGGTGGATTTCTTTTAGTAGCAGCTCCTTTTCCTTCAAATTGTCCGCAATGATGCTTTTTTGAGCATCCAGCTTTTGGTTGCGTTTCAGGAGCTGGACGTAGTAATACACCAAGAGCGCCAGCAAGAGTGTGATGACACTGGCAAAGATCAAAACGGTGTTGCGCTCCTGTTGGATTTGCAGCGAGCGGGCACTGGCTTCTTTCAGATTCTCCCGGAATTCTTCCTCCCGGATGCTAGTGGCCAAGGCCTTGCTCACCAACACTTCTTTAGCGGTTTTAATAGAATCGGACTTGGCGCGTGCACTCTCAATGGTGCGGTAGGCCTCCCGATAGTTTCCCATGGCAAACTGAACCGCCGATTTTTGACGCATGAGCCCAAACCAAAGTTCGAAGTTGCCCGCATCCGGAACGTACTGGATGGCACTATCCAAAGCTTGTTGCGCCAATGCGGTTTCCCCAAGTTGGAGGTAACAATGGGTGAGGTTGAGCCAGGCGGTTCCCACATTGTTGAGGTCGCCATAGGACAGGCTGCCTTTGATGTTTTGTTTAATCAGAGGGACTGCATTTTGGAAGTCCCCGTTTTTCATTTCGATTCTTGCCTTGCTACCTGAAATAATTCCCTTGAAATAGGCTGGATAGCGGGAGGTAAGGTGAGGTGGGTTCCGTTTTTCAAACTGATTGAACTGGGAGAGTGCATAATCAAAATACCACCCAGCGCTATCGATTTGGTTGAGCCTTAAAAAATAAAGGCCGATGTTGTTGTAGTGAGACGCCCCATTATGTTCGGTTTTTTCTATGGGGTAGGTGTCGAGATGTCTTTTTTCGTATTCAATCGCCTTTTGATATTCGCGAATTTTGTAGTGAATAGAAGCGAGTTCTCCCCACTTGATAATCAACGATTCTTGGTCCAACCGCTCGGCTAGTTTGTGGCTGAGTACTAAAAATTCCAGGGCCTTGCTGTGCATGCCCAGCTCTGAATAGCAAAAGTTGTATCCACGCGCGAGGTGAAGCGAGTCGAGTGGTAAAATGTTTTCAATGCGATAGGCGCGGTTGAGTTCGTTCAAATACTCAATGAAATGGCGCTTGGTTTGAGAAATATGAGCCCGGGATAGCCGGAGGTCCATCAAGGTACGGTAGCCTACTGATTCGCCTTTGCGCAACAAGGTGTTGATGGAGTGCTCGTGCTGAAGTAGGGTGTCCATGCGGTCAAGCTTTCGACAACAGCGAAAGAGTTGACTGAAATTGGAAAGGGAATCGGCAGCTGTGACAGAAGCCTTAAAATTTCGGTTGAGAGCTATAATATCACAGGATGACTCTGCGGGGTTAGCCAGCGAAAAGCAAGGAACCCAAAAGGCGAAAAGGGGCATCCAGATCACAGACCAACTCAGGGAAGGGGTGCTTTTCTTGAAAGCGCTTCCGGGGCCGAAAAAGAAGAAAAAAGCAAGTGGTTTCAACCGGTTATTCTAATTATGCATTAATGGTCGAAGGAGGTCTCTGAACTCAGGGATAGAATTAGTAAATCCAGCGCATCTTCGACCGAATTTAGGGACGGACAACCAAATTTAGGGACGAAGAGCGTAGAATCCGAAAATAGAAACAGAGGTGAACCCATCAATATGCTTGTTCCCTCGCGCGCTCCTTTTTATTCTTCGCTCCGTTTTTTCCACACCCTGCAGAGTCTAAAGGTAGTAAGGGAATAATACTCCTCTTGCTCATTACCTATGCCCCACCCATAGCGGATCCGAAATGTAAGGGGATTGGTTTTCAAATATCGGATTTCGACTGCTTAACCCTCCGGTAGGTTACTTTCTTCGCGTTCTCCTACTCGCACCTTTACCCGGTTGTTCGTCCCTGTTTACTGTTGTCCGTCCCTGCGATGACTCTACACTAAGAATAAGGTTTTTTCTTTGGTATAAGTGTTTGGATGGTGTGATTGGGGGACACTTTCTTAAACTTTTGAATCGACGGGTCACAAGTGACTAGATAAAGGTGAATTTTTCACCAAGGGTACTGGTATGACATTTTGTAACAGACACTCCAAACCAATTGGCCTGGCTCTTTTGCCGTGGGGAAAGCAATTGGGACTGTTTTTCGTTAGCTGCTTTTTCTTCGTTGGGCCGTTGGTTTCTACGGTGCAGGCCCAACAAGCCTCCGACTTCGAAAACCTGGAAGACCTGGGAGAAAAGGGCTTTTTCAAAAATTATATCATCGATAAACTCAAAGCGGAATGGGGGGCGGTGAAATCGGGCACTCCATTGAGTCTTTCCGGCGGGATTGGGGTAAACATGCGCAGCTACAACGCTTGGGGAGTAGAAGACCGGCAGGCGCCTTTTTTCTATACGGTCAACGCCAATGCCACCGCCTCTTACTTTAAAATTCAGATTCCCTTTTCGCTGGTCTTGAGCTCACAGGGTACCTCGCAAAATTACCCAACGGTGGATGCACTTTATCAACCTTTTGTTTCGCTTTGGGAGCAATACACGGGTCGGGTTTCGGGTGCGCAGGAATCGTATGCCCGTTTTGGCATGAGTCCTTTTTATAAGAGTGTAAAGGTGCACCTCGGCCACCGGTCCATGAATTTTTCGCCCCTCACCATGGCCAATACCAACTTTTTTGGGGTTGGAACGGAGATCACGGTAAAAAAGAAAATCCGATTGGTGGGCCTTTATGGTCGCTTTGCCGATGCCGTACCCCGCGATTTATCCCTGACTACGCCCAATCCGATTGTGTACGAGCGGATCGGGCAGGGCGCTAAAGTAGGGTATGGCGATGAAGGCAACTTTGTAGACTTAATATGGTTCACTGCCCGCGACAATGCCAACTCGGTAACGCTTCTGGCCAACGACACCACCGAGCAAAACGTAAGCCCCGAGGAAAGCCTTGTGTGGGGCATCAACACGCAGTACCAATACAACAAAATTACCTTTAAGTTTGAAGGCGCTTCCAGCGCCCACTCGCCCAATACCTTTGACCCAGAGGGTGGAAACAGCCCCGCTTTGTATTCCGGTTTTCTCTACAACCGCCGGGTGACGACCAACTACAAAACCGCGGTGGATGGTTCGGTTTCGCTGGAGTTGGGCCGATGGGTGCCCAGTGTACAGTACAAACGCATTGACCCGGGTTACCGCTCGTTGGGCACCTTTTTCTTCAACGATGACTTGGAAAACATCAACGTAGGGTTAGCCAGCTCCTTGTTGGATAACAAGCTACAGGCTCAGGGTGCTTTAGGTGTGCAAAACAACAACCTCGACCAAACCAAAGAGGCCCGAACCAGTCGAACCATTGGTTCGCTGAATGCCAACCTTACGCTGGGCAAGGTGAATGTAGGGCTCAACTATTCCAACTTTACTTCAAGTATTGACTATGTGTTGAACGAGGCGCTCGATTCTCTCAATGCCGTGGTCGTTACCGAAGACGCAGGGGCAAATGTGAGCTACACCACCAGCATTGCCAAAGACACCAATGCCTACCAATTGGCTTTTAATTACTCGGCCAATTTGCAAATGGTCAATGACGATGTGGAAGACCCGCTGAGTTCGGCGGCTTCCGAAATGTTGGTGATCAATGCTTCCCACAGCCTGGCAACGCCTCAGCAGTGGCGCTACACCTTGCGCTTTAACTACAACACCAACGAATTGGCCAATACCGTTACCCAGCGCTACGGAGCTGGGGGAGGGGTGGCCAAATCCTTTCTCGATGGCCAGTTGGTGACCGGCATAGACCTCAATTACTTCCTCAACCGGGCGGGAGACACCCAAAACAATACCCTGAACGGCTCCCTGAAAATCAACTACGTGCTGAAAGAGAAGCACAATTTCAGCCTTGCCACTTCCCTGGTGAATCAAACCGAACTGGCCGCTGTAGAGTCGGCTCCCAGCTTTTCGGAACTGATTACCACAGTGGGCTATAACTACCGGTTTTCGGTGGCCAGAAAGAAGAAAGAAGACAAGAAAGCAGATTAGTAAAAGCGAAGCAGGCACCACATAATATGGCTTTGAAAAGAATTTTGAACCGGGTTTTCCCAGTAGCATGGGTCATTCTTTTGTTGAGCAGCAGCGCATGGGGACAACAGGTCTTCCCGGTAAAGGGAAGCGGTAACCTCATCCCTCCCCATTCCCTCAGTTTATCGGCCTACGCCGTGGAGCGAGCGAACGACATTCAGCTCAACCTTACCCTCGACGATCCAGTAGAGCTTTCGCGACAAGTGACGTTGCGGCTTTCGGTCCAAAACAACGGTATTGAGGTGCTGCGCACCAACCCCAACTTCGCGCCCCCGCCGATCACCCTTTTCCAGTTTCAAACCCTTACCCTCAGCGGGGCCGACCTCGCACCGTATTTCGATCCCGCTAACCTCACTGGTGTGCAGGGCAATTCCAATTCTCAGGAATTACCCGAGGGGCTTAACAGCATTTGTTTTGAGGTGGTTGATCTGGAGCGCAACAAAGTGATTTCCAACAATATTTGCTTGTTGGGAAATTTTCGGTACAACCAACCTCCCTTGCCGCAAGTGCCGGCTTGTGGCGATGTGGTGCAATTTCAGGAAACGCAGAATTACCTGTTCAACTGGCAGCCCTTGCACTTAGGGTCGGGCAATTCGCCTACGCTGGTCAATTATGAGTTTGAGCTGGTGCAACTGCCTACCAATGTGACCGATCCCAACGACCAGTTTGACTTTGCCCTGCCGATTTATAACACCGTAACGGCTTCGCCAAGCTTGTTGTATACTGCAGCCGAACCCCAATTGGAGGTGGGTAAGAACTACGCCTGGCGCGTGCGCGCCTTCGATCCCACCATTTCCAACCTTTTTCTCAACGAGGGTAAATCACTGGTGTGTCCCTTTTCCCTCAGCAACAACCCTTCGCAGCAAAACACCACCAACAACTATAGCTGTACCACTTTTATGGTGGATTTTGGGCCGGTAAAAAGTGGGAAATCCGATGGCACCATCCTTACCGGTGATTTGGTAGACCTGGGCTTTTTTGAAATGGAAGTCCTGCAAATTAACGGGCAAGGCAATGGCTATTCCGGCGAGGGGCTGGTGGCCGTTCCTTTCTTGAACACCAACGTGAAAGTGGAGTTCAAAAACCTCCGCATCAACTCAGAGAATCGGGTGTATGCGGCCGAAAGTGTAGTGGCCATCAACGAATTAACTGCCACCAACTACACGAACTTGGAGGTGCAAACCCAGGAATGGTCCAGCCTGTTTGGCCCTGCGTTTACTGATGCGCTGGATCAATTTCGAACCAGCAGCAGCGGAGCTACCCACTTGGCCGCCAACAACAACATCAGCGATAAAACCCCAATTGGGCTGCCCTTGTATTTTGGCACCAATACCCAGCCGGTGGTGGTGACCCAAATGCGGTTCACGCCCCGCCAGGCCAAATTTGATTTATTGACCTATGTTCCAGGCTCCAATTCCGACCTGGCGTACTTCGGTTCGGGGGTAGCCGCTACGCCCGGCGGATTGGTGACCGATGCTCAGTTGGCCCTCATTGCCGAGCAAACGGTACAAACCACTTCGGGCAAGTCGTTTGTGTTGAGCGATTACCAATCTTCCAACGCCAGCCTGATCGGAGTCGATTGTCAAGGCGTATTGGCCAACGAGTGGGGCGGTTCGTACCAATTGCCGCATCCCAAATTTCAAAACACCGGCCAGGAAGAAGCGGTGGTACCCTTTACGGGCAAGGTCAACGATTTGGATCAACTGGTGGCGGAGACTCGCGGTTATGAGGTGATTTCTACAGCCTATAGCGGAGTGCTTTTCACCGCGAAAAAAGGCCTGCTTGACCTTTCATCCACTTCCAACAGCCCCGACCAAACGTTTCCGGCCTTTTACACCGGCGATCAATCCAAGCAATTTCAAGGAGTAAGCAGTGCCTCCGGCACGATGGTCATGTCCAAAAAATGGGACATCCTGGGCAAGCAGCGCTCCATTGTGCTGAAAAACGGGGCGTTTTTGATTCACGAGGAAGACCTCTACGCTGAATTTTCCGGAACCAATCTGCTGAAACTGAAAGAGGGCACCATTGCCGATTGGCACTACAGTGTGAAAACCATGGATGTGCGCCTCGCTCCAAATGACGAGGAGATTAGCATTTCCGGGGAAACGGCAATCCCGCCCTTTGCCGATCCGCTCGACTACCGAGGCATTTTCGAAACCCAGGGGCAAAACCTGCGGGTCAACAGCGAAATTACTTCGCTGAACCAAGCGCTTGAAATCGACTTTCTGCAAGCCACCCTGGCGCTGGACAGTTCTTCTACGCTGGAATTTGCAACCAGCCAAATCGGCAACGAGAGTCTTTTGATGGCCAATGCGGTGTTGAACGGGCAACTGTCGATGGACTTGGCGGCCTCCACGGTAGAAGGTAAGCTCGAAGCCGATGCGGTGACCAACCTTAAAGCGGTGCTGGGAACCGACAACCTGCAAATTCAAATCGATACCTTGGGCATTGAAGGGTTGACCATCGATCCCTTTGCTGCCCTGGAAAAACGGTATTCCATTGGACGCATCACCCCCAACCGTAGCATCACCATTGGAGGGGAAGAGGTGGATCTCAGTGAGTTCACGTTGCAGTATGCCGAATCCAACGATTCTACCACCTTGACCTTTTCGCTGAAACTGGCGAAAGGCGTCAACAACATCTACCTTGATTTTATTGGACTGGCGGATTCTAAAGGCAAATACGAGCTTGAAAACATCAATATGCGCGTGGCGCGGGCCAATTGCGATTGCAACAATGTCCTGGATGCTTCTACCGGATATTTTCCGCACCGCGAGGATGGATACGACCTGATGGCCAGTGCCGACCCCAAAGCTCCGTTTCCGTCGGCTAACTTCCCGGTGTCCAACAATGTATTGCGACTCACCCTTTCCGACAGCTATTCGGCCCACATCAACATGCAGGGCAACCACGCCAAAGGCAAAAGCACTTTCTCCACCTCACGCAACGAGCTGGATGCGAACGATGCGAAAAACAACGACCTCTCGGTGGCGCACGACCTTCCGCTAAACCTTACGCCCTACCTCGACGATATTTTTACTGGCTTTAGTATGCTGCCCAATGCCCAATTGTATTTGGAAGGGCTGGAAGTAGTGGGCAGCGAAACCAAGATGAAATTGCGCCTGCTGGTTCCCGAATCGGTGCTTTCGCCTCCCAATGAAGGTCCGTGGTTTCAGTTTGTGGCGGAGGATGTGCTTTCCAAACCCTACGCGCTTGGGCTGGACAATAAAGACAACCAGGGCAACATTCAAGGCGTCCGCTTTTTCCTTGAAAACGGCTCTTCCAACACGTATGGAGAATACAATTTCCGATACCAGTTGCTGGAAGAGTACTCCATGGAGGAAGGCGAAGGCAGCTACGTTCATTTCACCTGTGGCGGCTTTCAGCAGTTTCATGTCAAGGGCCGTTACGAAGTGCCCAGTGATGGTTTGCAATTGCTGTATGCCGTAGACCCCGCCGATTCGTCGGCTACGGATGCACTGGTATTTGACTTTTTGATCGAGGGGAACAACCTCACCAGCTTTGTAGCTCCGCTCCTCGATCACGGTTCGGTAGACAGCGGGGTGCTTACCGGAAAACAGTTTGCCACCACCACCGATGCTGCCCAGTATTTCGAAATGATGGGCGCCTACATCGATACCGATCCTTACAACAATGCGGAGGGTCACGAAGCGACCAAGAGTTTTAAGGGCCTCTATTTCGATCAGTTGGATGTGGTTTTTCGGGGCTTTACCTACGACAGCCTGAACCTGCAAGGCACCAACGTGGACGCTGGAAATTTCGCCAGCGACAACGGAGAACTGATTGTTCCGGCCCGCGACTTTGCCTTCACGCCCGGACAGGGATTAAGTGGTTCCTTTTTGATCGAAATGTCCGACCCCCAAGCGCCTTTTCTTACCGGAGAATTGGGTGGGTGGACCTATGCCATGACCCGCCTGGAGTACGAATTGGATAAGAACGTGATCAAGAAACGGGTGATTACCGGTGGCATCAACATTCCCATCATTCAAGATGAGTTGACCCCTTTCACGGCCAACATCACCTACGATGCTAAATACAAGGTGCCCAATGCGAACCTGAACGTTAAGGTGTCGGACGCCTTTCAATTGCACCCCTTGTCCATCATGAGTGTAGAGGTAGATGGGGAAAGGATCACCGGAGCCAACCTGATGTTTGACATCGGCGACCCCTTCACTGGCGAATCGCCTTCTAACATCGTGCTCAACTGGATTATTTCTCCTAACTACAATGGCTTTTTGCCCTACGCCAAATTGAATGGAGCGCTGTCCATTGCCGCTCCTTCTGCTCCCGACGGCACCTCGGGCGGCTTGAGTCCAGCGCTATCCATTGCCCGCTTGCCCTTTCAGGATTGGGAGATCAACAACCCGAAAAACGAGAAATGCGCCAATGTGGATGCCTCCAAACTCAAAGGCATTCGCAGCATGAACATCGGTGCCTTCAGCTTTGGGACAGATGCTTCCGAAGATGGGGTAGGGGACTACCCTTTCCAAATCAGTGATGTGAAATTTGCCTGCGTGCCGCCCGCCAAACCCAATGATCCACTGCAATACAAGTTGGATTTAACCGCCTCCGTTAACTTGGCGGGAGAGTCTTTTTTTGGAGGTGGAGACGATGAAGGAGATGACAATTCAACAACCGCCTCTGGAAATAGCTCCGGAAGTGCTTCCGGCAGCAATACCTCCTCCGGCAGCAATTCGGGAACCGGTGCCACCGCTGGGGATAAGGAAAGCAACTTAGAAACCGCCAGCCTTTCGGGTGAAGTCAGCTTATCCATCTTGTTTGATAGCAAGGTGAACGATGCGGGAGACGGGTACGACCTCGATTACGACAAAATTCAGCTCAACAAACTGAAAGTCGAAGGCGAGTTTGCTGCGGTGAAACTGAAAGGTTCTCTGCTGTTTTTCAGAGGAGATAGCGTGGGGGGCGATGCGACCCGTGGGTAGTTCAACATTGTGATTGGAGGAGATGGAGTGCCGGATGATCCTAACGGTGGCAGCAAGTCCGCCACCAGTATGGGTGGTTCCAAAGCCATGGGTTTTTCGTTGGAGGCCATCGCCATGTTTGGCAACACCAAATACAAATCCAAAAAGGAGCAGTACAGCAATGCCTACCGCTACTTCATGGTCGATTTCCTGGGCGTGGCGGAACAGGGGATTCCACTTTCCCCCTTGCCCGTTTCTGTCAATGGATTAGGGGGAGGTTTGTACTACAACGTAACGGCCGCTAACAAAGAATTGCACGCCACTGCCTTTGGTAAACCAGGGGCTTCCACCTTTGGGGAGGGCGCAGAACCGCTCGAAGTGGATTTGGCCGAACTCTACAATAACCGTAACCAAGGCGATAATACCACCACCAGCACTTCCAACACCACGACTAACCCACCGATAGGCGGAGGTGCGGGAGCCGCCGGGGCCGCCGGATCTTCCAAGAACCGTGGGAACAACCGGAATACCACCGAAAACGGAAATAACAGTAATTCCAGCGATGGAGACGATGACGATGGAGACGATGACAGTGACGACCCCGACCCTGCCGATGAGGCGGCCATGTCGTTGCGCTCGGGCTATGAATACACCCCCAGCCGAGGAACGATAGGCTTGTACATGTCCACCGTATTGGCGCTTACCCCACAACCACTCGTTGTGGCTGAGCCTTCCGTTGGGGTGGAGATTGTGGCCAACAACAACAATGGAGGCATTGGCATTCGGAAAGTCACCCTTTCGGGAAATGCCTACTTGAAACCGCCAAGCGTAATCGACCGGGCCGATGCCGAGTTCACCGGTGTTTTGAACTCAGAAGTCGACTTCGTAAACAACTACTTCAACGCTTCGGTCTCGGTAACTTCCAACACCGAACTCCTGACCATTAATGAGGGTGAAATCAGCTTTCATGCCCAGTTTGGAACACCGGCTGAAGCCTCTCAATTCAAGGCAGGCGAGTGGCGCGTCAAAATTGGAAGTCCTCAACAGCCGATGGGTGGAACCTTCCCGATACCTGCTACAGGCAACGCGGTGAGTTTGAGTGTAAATGCCTATTTGCAAACGGGCCACCACATTGATAACATTCTGCCGATTGATCAGGTAGTGCCCGGCTGGGATGCCGGTGCACCCTCCGATTTTGGTAAGCGCAAATCGGGCATGTCGAGCGGAAAAGGACTGATTCTGGGCGCCTCCTTTGGTATTCCTGAAACGCAATACTCCTTCGCCATCTTTTATGCCTCTATCTACGCCAAGATGGGTTTTGACCTTTCGATTAAGCAATACGAAGGGCTGATTGATTGTGACGGAGACGGCAGGGCAGAACCTTTTGGAATTGATAATTGGTATGCCAAAGGTCGGTTGTACGCAGCTGCCGGAGCCGACATCGGAATGCAAGTCAACCTAAACATTGGTTTGGTGAAGATCGAAAAGAAGGTCTCGATTTTTGATGCGGCTGCGCTGGTGAACCTCAAGTTTGAAATGCCCAACCCGTCCTATTTCGCGGGCAACATCCGGGGGCGCTTCTCGGTTATGGGGGGCGTTGTAAGCGGGAAATTCAACTTTAAATGGGAAGCGGGTGAACGGTGTGCCGGAATGTTGACCAACTCTCCGGTGGGCGACATAGAAGTGATTTCGGAGACCTTTCCCGAAAACCAAGAACAGGCTCCTGTTTATGTGGTGCCCAGTGTTGCCTTTGATATCCCCGTCAACATTCCCATCAGTGTGATGGATGAAAAGGGGAAAACTGAAAGTTGGACCCCCAGGTTGTCCCACTTTTTGATTCAGGAATATAATCCACAGGCCGAAGTGGATTGGTCAAAGCACGATCAGCAAGATAAATACTGGGTCAGTTTGCCGTACAGCTTTACGGCTGCTCCCAATGGCTTGTCGGCTAAAATCAACATCGATCAGTTTCTGGCGCCCAACACCCGGGGCAAATACCGTTTGTACGCCCAGGTCGATTGGTACCGGGATAACCGTACGCAATCTGAGGGAGCAGAGGTAAAGCGCATTCCCTTCAAAACCGGAGAAGGAATTTCCAACATTGTGCAAGAGATTGTGCAGGTGCAAGCTCCAGGCCACCTGCAGCGCTACTGGCACAAGGGCTATGCAGAACCCAAGATTGTACTCACCCACGACATGGGCGAACAAGATGTGTTCCGGCGTTCAGAAACCATTGAGGAAGGCGAAGACGAAGGACTGGAAATTGAATACGACTACAAAGTAAAGCTCACCCCGGTGGCTAATCCGGAGCAGGCTCTTTTCCTGCCCATCGACGAGTACCCGAAAGCTACCAACTACGAGCAAGAGGTGATCCGCTACAAAAACGTAGGGCAATTCGAGATTCCTTATGTATCGATGGAAGCCCGGTCGGGTAAAGAAATTCGCTTTGTTTCGATGAACGAACGCGACCTGGATAAAGGGGCCATCTATGCGTTGCAAGTCATCCGCGAGCCCACCAACCTCGATGGCGCCAGTGATGCGGTGGTGCAACAATCGGAAAATGTGTACACCGTAGACGCCAACGGCAACCCCACCAATGAGGTAGCCTACGTCAAGCAAATCACCAGCCTGGGAGAAAGCGCGAAAGCCGGCAACCTCAAGTTGAAGTACACCGAGATTATTTACACCACGCATTTTGGGGTAAGTCGGTACGAATCCCTGGCCGACAAATGGGAGAGCGTTACCGTTACCGGGCATTCCCAGCCCGTAACCCCCGATGCCAGCTATAATTATGTGCGCACGCCCAATCCCAACAACGACCCGGAGCGAGTAGCCAATTTGTATCACAAAGGATCGCCGACCAGCAGTACGTTCCACTTTATTGAAGGAAACCTGGAAGGGTTTGATCAATACGATGTGGTTCGCCTCAATAAAAACCTGCAATTCGATGCAGACATCCATCCCAATGAACTCTTTCTCTATGGCAACCTCTACATGGAGCACATTCAGGAAGAGCACCGCAAAGTGGGTAAATTGAAAAACCCGAATACCCCGGTATTTTTAACGTGGCCAAACAAAACCCCAACCGACCCCAAATACGGCAGCACCGAGTGGGGCAGTGAGCTGGTATACAATAATGAGTCATTGGGGTATAATAATAGTCGTTGGCTGGATGTGCCTCCCGCAGATTGGACTCATTTGAACATTGGGGATAACACCAAACAGTGTTGGGGAAATGCGGTTGGTATTTACACGTTCGAACTCTTTTATCGCGAAGCCTATCACAGTTCCAGTAAATCCGTGGCAGGGGAAGCGAATAATACGGATGAAGGAACCGCCTATGCCTTCTTGTCTGATTTTTTCAAACCCCACTGGTATTGGGAGCTAGATTATGCCTACGAGATCAAGCAAGTGGCCGACCACCACAATTTGCTTTCCGAGCAGGAAATAGCGTCCGGCTTATTGGAAGACCGTATCGTAAGCCAGCCGGAAATGCGGCTTAAATCGGCTCAGCAGGCCACTTTGTTGTTGCGAAACTCGCGCAACCAGGTGATTGACATGCAGGCCAAAACGCTACAAGCCCCCGCTTGGTTTGGCGTAAACAAGCATATTGACCGGTTTAAGGATTTTACCTTTGTTGTCAACCCTAAGTGGGAACCTGTACACCAACGGATCGTTCGTTTTACTCACGGTGGTTCGTCCAACAATACTGTTTGGATGGGGGAGACCGCCCCCTGGGTGGAAAACATGGAGCTTCGGCTGAAGTTTCCCGATATCAGTACCTGGTCTGCCATGGACGAGCGGCTGACTTTGGACCAGCGCAACAACTACACCAACAAAATGCTGGTGGTGCCCGATGTGTGGGATGACGGAGACGGCACCAGCTACCCACCTCAAGGAACCGTGGTACAACCGGCTGCAGAAGCTCCCGCCATTGAAGCGGTAATTTACAAACCTGCCGTAGACCCGAACAACGAGGCCAACCTCTCCCTGGAATATCCCCGCACCTGGAACAATGGAGTGCAGGAACTCATTGTTGTGAACCAACGGGGAGAAAAAACCTACCATCAGGTGGGCCAGGAAATCTTGTTGGCCAAGGCTGAATTGGTGGACTCGGTTGAACAACGCACCGGCCAGCAATTATCGCCCAACCAGCCTTTGGTGTTGCTCACCGACAACCGCTCGGGAGAACGTGGAGCGAGTGTGGAAACAACGACCTTCACCGGCAAAGTAATCATGCGTTACGGAGACGAATATTACCTGGCCGATCCCCCTAATTCGAAACTCGAAATGACCGCCGGCAGCAACTGGACCGGTACCATCCTTTTTACCAAATACAGCAACACGAATGCGGTAGCAGCCGAAGTGGCCCGCACCGACACGATGAACGTTTCCCCGGCTACCGTCCATCAAAACATTTTTGGCAAAGTTGCCCTCACCCGCCTTTGGTTAAAAGACGACAACACCATTCGGGTCGCGCATCCTGAAAATGGCGGCCTGTACGATTATCAGGTTCCCGAAGCGGTATCGATCCATCACCCCCAAACCAACCGCCGATTGGGATTGATCTATACTCAAGGTGGCTTAGCCGACCATGAAGTAAAGGTGCAATACGGCTATCAAAACGTGCTGGCAGGAAAGGGGCAAGTGTACACCGAGGTGAAGGTGGATGAAGTGGCCGACCTAAACCTGAGCTACGGCCAAACCTTCCAGCTGGCGCTTCGAATGGCCAACGGAAAGACCGTGTATCAGACCATTGGCACCAAAGATTGGAACCGGGGGTGGATTGATGTAAACCCGGTTACGCAGGCCACAAGAAACGATTTTACCCGCTTTGACGGGTACGCCAACGTCAACTACGGAGGAGCTTTGTCGGTGGCCGAAAGCCAATTGGTAAGCGATGTAGCCGCTGGAAAATCACCGATGCCGTTGTTGTTTGCCAGCGAAGAAAACCTGCACCTGGAATATTCAACCAACCTGGATAACCCTTCCGGTGCAACCACCACACAGCCCGACATCATCAACGACAACTACAAAGCCATGGTCATCACCAATGCCGCCAATGAGCTGGTGTTGTTCCGAAGCAAGGCCATTAGCTATGCGCCCGCTTACCTCAAGGAAAACGGCACTTACGATTGGGAGCGCTTTTACCAGGATCAAAACCTGAATGCCGGGTATTATCCGGTCAATGAAAACGATTGGTCGAAAGTCAACTACGTAGGGATGCCGCTCAACGGCCAACAACTGTTGAACAAAGCCACCTATCCCGAAGTCAAGGCCTATTTAATCAAAACCGACAATTCGGTGGTCAGCAGCAAGGTCAACATGAACGCCACCAACTTTGATGGCCCCACCCACTACCGGTCGTTTACCGCTGCATCCAAAGATGCCTTGAACGAAGTGCAGGCAGCTTTTCCCAAAGCCATTTTTTCCTTGGAGCCGCAAGGTGAAATCCGCTCCGAATCCCCCTTGGGGGCAACCTTGAGCAGCGATATTCAGCACATCGCCATTCTAAGAGACGGATTGCGGGTATTTGTAGGCACCATCGGGGAAAACGGGCAGTTGGCAGGAACGCACTACCTCTACGACCGCAACGAGGCCGTGGCAGGAGGAGCCGTCAACGACCCATTGGCGCTTGGCTTTGGAAGCCGCACCAACGTAAGTTCCCTGTCGTTGGAAGCGGATGCCACCTACACGCTCTACCTCCAAACCAACACCGGAGACGTGTTTGAGCAAACCATCACCGACAACGATTGGAGCAGGCGTAGCTTCTTCGTCACCAAGCCTTCCAGCGTTACCCAAGAAATTTTCCAACCCGAAGCAGGGGAGTGGGCCTACGTAGCGTATGACCAACAAGACGAGGTCCATCGCCTTTTCTATACCGACTATGCGGGCGATTTGGTGACCCCCAATGCCGACTTGCGGCAAGTGGTGGTTAATGCCGGTGGACAGTTGGATGCGTATTATGTTTCCTTTGGTGCCCTTGAAAAGGCAAACGGAGAATTGGCCGTGAAGCCCAACCAAGAGGGCCTGCCGCTGGGCGGAATGCACCTTACCGGGGAAAGTGGGGAGCTCTACCTGGTGTATGAGCGGGTAAACAAAGTAGATATCTTTAAAATAGAACTCTCCGGTGAGGGAACGTTTACCTACGCGCAACCGGTGGCCCAAATTCCAAGTAGCCTGAATGCGCAATTGCCCATTGCTGCCCTGCAACTGCAAAAGACCTCCGGAAGCATTATTGATTTTGCCACCAACACGACCAACATCCTTTCTGGTTTGTCCCTCTGGCTCAATGAATGGGAAAGCTCAAAACCAATTGGCAACCTCATGTTGGCTGCCAACGGCATCACCAATTGGCGTTACGATTACGAAAGCAATTCGACCACTTACCCTTATAACCTGACCGGAGGAGATGTACAATTATTCAAACGTAAGGTGGTGCAGCAAAACTTGTCCACCAATGAGGAGTTGACGGCTTACCTGAGCTATCAGGATGCACAGGCGGGCAATGTACAGGGCCAAATGAGCCTCACCCCGGCGGATTGGGAGGCGGGCGTAAAGTTCATCTTCAAAGAGAATACCCCACCTCAGCAAGGCTTTGTGATGAACGACCAATTGTATAAAGCTTGGGGCTTTAGCGTGGGGAGCAACAGTGGCCAGAAGACCCACCTGTTTCAACTCAATGACAATAATTCTACCGATCAGGAAAAAACCTATGAGCTTACCGCACCCGTGCTACTGGCCAATGGCAACGACTTGCATTCGCTGTGGTTGCCCAACACCGATTTGGCCTACCACTCCGGGCAGGAACTTTCGGGCGCTATCACCACCGCTTGGACCCACATCGAGGGCAAGTGGTACACCGCCGGTCAAGTAGCCGGACAACGCTTTGCGCTAAAAGCGTCCACCACTGCTGGCCCTGGAAACCTGAGTTACCTCTTGCTCGATGCCCAAGGCTACATCTTACAAGGCGGAGCGTTCACCGACCTGGACGGAACTGATCTGGAAGGCCTTAGCCTTTCCGGCAAGCAACTGGTCGTACGCTATAAAGGCAACCTGTTCCAAGCCAACATTCAAATCAGTTCGGGTACGCGTACGGTAACCTGGACCAAAATCACCGATCCCAACGACTGGAAAAAAGGCTTTTTGCCCTATCCCCAGTTCGGTTTCCAACTGCGCAACAACCGCGCGCTGCACGTGGCCGGAAGCGGAAGTGAAGACGCTGAGCTGTATGTCTTTAAAGCCGATGGCAGCCTGAAAGCCATGTGGAGCAGTCAGTTTTCGGGTAATCCGAATGAGGTGGTGTACCAAACCTTCCCGAAGCAAGGCAGTTTGGTGGGTGTTTTGGAAACCTCCGACCAACTCGTTTTGCGCTACAACAACCAATTTGTGCAACATAGTGGAGCCGACTGGAGCAGTGATCGGTTCGCCATCAATTCCGATGCTCTTTTTTCCACCACCATCCCAAGTTCCTATGCCGCTAAAAAGGAGGTGCTGTGGGTCTACGCCCAACAAGACAAAAGCGGATTGCAGGTAGGCAACCTGCTGGTGGGAAACACCATTCAAAACCTGAAAGTGCTCGACCGGCAGGGAAGAACCGTTTACCTGTTGAAAAAGCAATCCGGCAAAGACACCTACACTGCCTGGACCTACACGTTTCAGGGTGATGAAGCCGATTATTATATCGAAAAGTCCTCTGCCGATCGGCCCTTGAATACCGCTTCCAACGGTTTTGACTACCCCATTGATCTGGCCATCCCTTACAGCGCTTGGGGCGAACTCTATGTAGAGTGCACCGAAGGCACCTACCGGGTAGCCCTGCGTAACCTGCAAGGGGGCGACCGAGCCGCAGCCGATGCGTACCCGACCAACCCAAACCCTGAACAGGACAAGTTGAAGGCCGCCAACGTGGCCGAACCCGAAGACAAAAACCTGACGGTAAGCCTTTACCTCGATACCGAAACCCATCGGGTGTATTTCCAGAATGCGCGCGAGCACATTGAAAAAGTCGCTATCGTGCGCGATGGCACCCAAGCGTGGTACTACCGGAGCCTTACCGATGGGCTCGATTACGCTTCGGACGGTACACCCTCCAAGGCTTGTACCCGCATCCCCAAAAACGGAGAAGCCTTTTCGCTGCCTGACAATGACGTGTTTGTGCTCATTCAATACCTGAACGGCAAAACCCAAACCGTAGATTTTAGCCAATCCAACTACTGGGTGCTCAAACCCAATGAAGGAGACAACTCAGCGCTGGCGCTGAACTACCCCGGAATAGATGCCGGAGAAACTGCCCTGGTGTACTTGACCGAATTCGGATTGGCTTTTTCGAGCCTCAGCAACGTGGGCAACGTGGCGGTGGAAAATGCTGCCGACAACCAACAAATCTTTTGGTCGAAGTCCAAAGAAATCACCCCGCACGAGCCAATTTTGGGCTTCCCGACTGGAGTGCAATACCAATTGTATTTTGCCCTGGACGGGATTTTGCAAGAAGCCCTAATCGATGCCAACTCCTGTGGGGCGATTTTGTACCAACCCTCCAACAAAGACCTGTCGGTGTTGAACCCGCAGGCCTCCGAAGAGCTATTGCGTCAGGTACCGGTGAGCACCGCCATCTACACCAAGCAAAATGAATTGATGGGCGGCTACATGGGTTCCACTGCGCAAGGAAGCGGCAAGCAAGTGCAATACCACCGCTTGTTGAATCCAGACGGAGGAAACTATCCGTTTACTACGCGCAACATCACCCTGCGCGACCTTACTGCTGCCGAAATAGATTTTATGAACAGTGCGGAGGTCGTGCTCACCAGCAGCAATTACGAAGACTGGCGCACCAACGACATCTTGCAAGGCGCCACCGATTACATCCAGGTAGCTGAATTGGACAATGGTGACATCATCAAGCTCTATACCGACAGCGAAGGCATTTCGCGCTACAGTGAGGCCGATGCCAGCTACTTTCCCAACCAAGTGCAACTGAGCGGCACCGATGCGAGCAATGTGGTGTGGCCTGCTAACCAAATAAAGCCGGAAAAACTGGTGGCTTACAACCACTACGGGCAGCGGATTCTGTATGCTGATGCGAAAGAAAAACATACCTACGCGAGTGCGTCCAATGGGCTCACCTACCGCGATGGCATCACCACCGCCAACACCTTGCCCACAGGAGAAACTACCTTGGTAAACGCCACCGCCTTGATTCCAGCCCAACCTGGAAGTTCTGCTTCCAATCAACGGGTAACGGTTTTTGCCGAAACGTTTGTGAACGATTTTCAACAAGATGGCCGGGTGGTGAAGGTGAAAAAGCCGGTGCTGGTCAAAGCACAACCCGGCACCACTCAAACGGTGTTTTTGTACCCTTTAACTTCGATTGACCAACGCACGGCGGCAGGGCAGAACTACACACTCGGCACCGATCCGGCATTTGTGCCCTACAAAGCCACGAAAATTCCTTGGAACGATTTGCTGGAACCTGAATCAGGAGTGGTGCTCAAAACCTTGAACGATCCAACAGCCGGATCGGTAACGCCCCAAACCTACTTGGTTTTTAACGATGGCAACGGCACCAGCAGCGCCTTTGAAGAAGTTTATGAAATCAACAACCTATCGGTGCAGGAGCGCTATGGCAAAAGTGGGACCAACCGCCTGTATACGCCCGGAACGCCTAAACCCTCGGATGCCTTCAATGGCCAATACATTGCAGTAAACCATGCTGTATCCGGTTTGGAAACCGGCAATTACAACAGCCTAATTCTGAAAAAAGGGGGCGATGATTATGTGTGGTTCAAACAAGACCATCAATTGGGCTACCATGGCGTATTGGAGCCCCTTCACGACCCCAATCGCTATTTGAAGCCCCGCTTTGACATTGAGTTACACCCTGGCCAGCGTTTGGTGTTGACTAATGCCCAGCAAAATCAGGACGAGATTGACAAGATCTTCATTTACGGAAAGAAAACCGGGTTCTATTCCTGGCAGTTGCTTGATACGAAGTTTAACGCTGGCACCAACCAAGCTACCGGAGATACCTATTTGTCCTCCAGCCTGGTGAATGACTTGCGGGGTGATTTTGTCGCCTATGAAGAACTCATGGTTGCGGTGCTGTTGAAAAATGGTCAGGGCTACACCCGGCCTTTTGTCAAGTCGCTGCCCGTGGACTCGGTGATGGGATTTAATATCTCTACCCAAAAATCGTCTGAGCCCAGGGACTTGGAGTTCACGGAGAACGAAAACGCCACCTTGGCCGTTCGGGGAGAATACCTCTATTTCCACGGCAACAGTATCGCGAACGTCGGTCAAAACCAGTTTCAAGAAGTTTTGATTAAGCGTGGAGAAACCATTGTTGCCCACTCCTTCAATAGTGTCATAGTGCTCAACCGTTTCCCCAACGATGAGCAGGAGTTTTTTCCACTTACGGTATATGTCAAAGACAATTTCGGGAACATTTACCAGCGCACTTTTAATTCCTGGGAGGCTGATGATGACTTTGTGTTAGGGATAGTAAAAGAGCGTTCCTCGGTTCAGTGGTTTTCTAATAACTATCATAATTGTGGCGCTATCAATTTATCGGTTCTTTATGGGTCGGAGACCATTGACTGGAAAGAGGGAACGAGACAAATTTCGAAATACTTCTATCCTGAGAGCTATTCGTTCCATTTTAAGTTAGATGGGGTCAACGAAGCTCAAATCTTTGAAAAAGGGAACCAGGTTATAGAAGTCTCTGTCACTGATAAGGTATTGCGGGTGCTGGGTGATGATTATCCGGTCTCCTGGTTAACCAATGGCTGGCACCATCTTGTAGTAAACCGTTATGGGAATGTGCTTCTTGATGGCATTCAGGTTTCCCTCGATCATAGGGTCAAAATTACTGGGACGGAGCAGTCGGTTGTGTTGGGCGCTGAGCAGGTATTTTTGGACAATATTCGTGTCACTGAGAATAGGTATTCCGGATCGGTTTATGGCTTAACACCAACCAGCACCGAGGTTGAGGATACGAAATTGATGTATTTCAATGCTTTTGACTCAGAAGTCCCCTTGATTGAAGAAACGTCAAAAATTGTATTGAATGTCCCTTCTTGCGGCAATTCTCCGGCCACGATTCCCAATGATGTCCCTCAATCCCCCCACGAGCAGCAGGCTAATTCCACAAACAACACTGTGTTAGATGCTACTGGGTGGACTGAAGCTTGGGGGGAACTGGTAGAGGTCTCTGGAGAGGCAAGTAATCAACCCGAATACCTCAACTCAAATTACGGCAAGGAAGAAACCATGCAGTTGTGGTTTGGTTATAAAAGTGGGGCAGAATTGAACACCCCTATCTTTAAATGGGCAGGCTCCTCTGGGCACCAGACCTTTAGTCATCGTCAGTTGCACCTCAAAGATGCTCAAACCCTGGTGATCAATGGTTCAATTGAGATAGATGTCTCTGGCATTATTCAGACCCAGGCATCTCCCGATGGCATTGTCTGGAATCACCTCACTTTAACCGGGATTACTACACGACCGGCCTATCAGCAATTTACCATGCCTCCGGAGAACTGGTGCGATTTGTACCTGAATGGACATCATGTGCAACGGTTGAATGTTAGCGTTACCCACCGCAATAGTTGGTTTTCCACTTTGCCGGGTTACAACTTTGGCCATTTGTATTATGACGACATCACCAGTTACGCGTATGCTATGTCTTTTGAGGAGGTACGCAGCAGCCTTCAAACGAAGCCGATGAATACTGCCCACTCCTACCTCGATTTTCAGGGGGTAGACCTATCCAGGGGAAGCTATCTGCCGCGCTTTCAAAAAGGAAACCGTTACACGTTTCATAGAAAGGACCGTTTCCGAAAATCAACCAGCGATTTTAACAAATCGTCATTTAGCACAGTCAATAAAGTTTATGAAGTTGAGCAAACAGCCTATCAGTTTGTAGGTACAAATCCCATCACGGTCGATGATGCAGATCTTCGCTATTCCGACTTTACCTGGACCGCATGGGTGAAACCAACCGGAAAGGGGAAAGTAGTTTCCTTCTCCAGTGTGGTAGAATGGGGCTTGAAGGAGCAAAATAATGCCTTGAAACCCTACTTTAAAACCAGTTCAGGGGTTGAGGTAGAAAGCACTGCTGAAGTTCAAAAAGATGCCTGGAATCACCTTGGGCTGGTGGTAAAAGAGGGTGAAATCAGCTTGTTTGTCAATGGCAATCCTGCGTCTGTAGGTATTCCTGTGGCAGGAGGAAGCACTAATCTTATCCGTTTACTTGCCGGGCAAATGATCATAGGAGGAGAGTTTGAGGCTGAAATTGATGGGTTGAGTTTTTACAACATTGGCTTCGAGCTTTCCGAAATCAGAAAAGCCTACTTCGGCGAACTACAACCACTGTCGAGCCACCTGGTTTATGACTACGATTTCAACAAAAAGGAGTTGTTCTACAAGCGGATATCTTCTGGGGAGGTAGTTCGAAGCCCACAAACAGCTTTAATAGAGCGCTTGAATGGCAAGGCCAACGGGGTCTTGAACAATCAAGTCACTATGTATAATGGACAGGAAATCCTTTCAACTTCCAGCGAGTTTTGGCCCATCTCCGACCGCCAACCCGTCACCCGCCCCGCTTCGGCAGAGGTGAGCAACTATGCGCTAAATAACACAGGTGGGCTCAGTGCCAAACTCACTATCCCGCTAGAGGGTAGTGGAACGACCAAAAGCCTTTCGTTTTGGTTGAAAACCTCCAGTTCCTGTGAAGATTTCATGGACTTGGTAGGCCGTGACCTTCTTATTGAAAACGCTGGCAGAAAAACGTGGAGTGAAGTTTTCTCTCTTGATAACGGTACCTGGCAGCACCTGGTGATGACATCGGAGAACGGAAGAGTGGTGCTTTATAAAAACGGGGTACGCTTGGAAGAGAGGGGGGCGTTCAATGCCATTTACAACGCGAAAGCCATTGAGTTTTTGGGCAACCCCAATTGCGGTGCTGAAGTGGATGAAATATCGGTTTGGGAAGGAACGCTGGAGCAGTCGCAAGTGCAGGAACTGTACCACCATGGCGTGAATGCACGGGCTGAAAACCTGATTGCCCACTTCAGTTTTGACAACGACAACAACGAAAGTGGTGCGGTGCTCAATTCCAAATTGGGCGGACCTCGGGCCACCATCAGCGGCAACTACCTCGACCTGCGGCAGCCTTCTGACCATGCCTACGATCGCGCCACCACCGTACCTCCTGCTGCGGAAGATTACGTGTATGTGGCCTCCAAGGAAGCGTCTTTGATCCCCAATGAAAACTGGAACGGTGGCAATTACCAAGTAGCCAGCATCTACGCCCAGGGGCGGACTTCGGAATTGTTGGGCCTGGGACGCAATGAAAGCCCTCAAAACGCCACTTTCGGAACCTGGCTCAAGTTAAAAGCGCTGCCGGAAGGCGATACCGAAGTGCGGGAAATCGCGCGCTGCCTCATTACGTTGTACCGGAAAGGCAACCAACTGGGTATTGGCTCCACTGCGCAGGTGAATTGGGCAGAAAAAGCGATCCCGCTGGACCGGTGGGTGTACGTGCATTTCACGTATTCCATCGCAGGTACACAACTCTACATTGATCTTCAACCCCAATTCACAACTCTGCCGAGCGTGACTTCGCTCACGGGTGATTTCCGACTCGGAATCGACTTTGAAGGCTACCTGGAAAACACCGTGGTATGGAACAGCCAGCGTTCGGAAGAACACATGTACCAAGACCTGCTGCAACAGGCTGAGGGGAGTTTTGCTACCAATCAGCCCGGGTTGATGCTGTTCTATCAATACAACATGGACAAGCTGGGAGCATGGAAGCTGACCGATACCCAAGGCCGCTACGACCTCAGGTTGTTCAACATCAACCGGCAGAAAATTTTCCTTCAAGATACTGAACCGGCAGAGGTTCCTTTACCAATGAATTAATACCCCTTGTGAAGTTTGAAAAAGCGTACCGAGAAATGAGGAATGGGATCCATAAAGCAGTAGCTACACCACGCGGTGTTTCCGGAATAAACTTACGCCAGTGGGGATTAGTGGTGTGGTTTACCCTGATGATGGCTTCCGGTAGTTGGGGGCAAGCCAACAATCCGGCCTTGTACTTTGCCGCCGAGCCGCGCGCCAAATACGTGGAGCTACCCGTAAAGGCTTACGCACAGGATTTTACCTGGGGCTGTTGGGTGAAAGCCGAACAACTGCAATCGGGCAGCAATCGGTTGATCAGCATCGTAGAACCCGGGAAAACCCTCAGCAACCTCACAGTTTTGTTGTGGTCATCGGGGAAAGTTCGCTTGTGGGCAGGCAATGTATGGGCAGGAACCGCACCTACCGCCTGCAACCTCGACCAATGGTACCAAGTGTTTTTAGTCCGCTCCGGCAACCGGCTAACGGTGTACCTGGACGGTGAGGTGGTGATTGAACACCTCTTGAGCAGCTCCCAACTTTTTCAGGGCAATCTTCGGCTGGGGGATCGTTTTACTGGCTACCTCGACGAAATTTCCTTTTGGAACAAAGCCTTGACGGTTGGCGAAATCATGGCCTTGAACTACCAATCGGTAAACCCCAACGTTCCTGGCCTGGAGGCCTACTTCGATTGTGGCGACAAATCACCGAGCCTGACCAACCAGTGGAAGATTTTTCCCCACGACAAAGCCCCCGAATGGACCGGCACTTTTGTAGACCTCAATTTTGAAACGGCCTGGAAAAACAGTGACCAGCAAGTAACGCCTTCCAGCATTACCACCAACGGCAATTATGGGTTTAAAAAAGCCACCGCTTCGGATTACCTCGCCTTGCCGGACTTTCCCTTGTCGCAGTCGGCCTTTAGTGTGGAAATGGAAGTGAATCCCAAAAGCACCGCAGACGAAAAACGACTGCTTTCGGTGAACGACCAGATTACGGTATCGGAAACGCATTTTTACGTGGAGGGAGCCGGGCAACAAGCACTGCCAGCCCTCAACCCTGATCAGCCCAACCACGTGGTGCTCACCTTTAGCAACGGTCAAGTAGTGGCCTACGTGAATGGCGTAAGGTCCAAATCGATTTCCACCAACATTAACTTGTCGCAAGGCCTCGAAAACCTGCAGGTATTGCCTACGATCGCCTCGGGCGAATTTACGGATGCGGTGGTCGATGAAATTTTGGTGTGGGACAAAGCCTTGAACCAGTTTGAAGTGGCTCAACGCCGGCGAACGGCGGCCACGGGCACCGAACCGGGGTTGCTGGCTTACTACGACTTTGAAGAAGACAACCTGCCCGCCCGCGAGATTGGCAACAGCGTATCCGCCGGGCCGGTAGCAGTGGTTGAAGGCAATTATTTTGAAACCTGGGCGGAAGTGACCAACCTAACCGCACCTACGGATGCGCTTCCCAGTGGGCAAAAAGTAGACTCCTATTTCTACCTGGGGAAATCCCGTGAAATGAGTGCTACGAACCCAACTGCCTGCGAAACACCGGCTATCATTGGCAGTATGGACCCCAAAACCGTTGACGAATTCACGCTCGAGTTTTGGTGCTGGGCCTTCTCTTTTACCGGCACAACCGAAATCCTTACTGCAGGCATTCAGGTGGAACGGGTCAACAACCAATTGCGCCTCAAAGTACAGGACGGTAACCGCACCGTAGAAACGCCACTTTGGACACCCGCCATTGGCAAAGCCTGGAACCACATTGCGGTTACCTACCAAAACAAAAAACTGCGCATCTATTTTAATGGGGTAGAGGCAGGAGCACCGATCATCATTGAGCAATTAAAACTCAATCCGGAGGTACGCATCGGCACCAGCGCTAAGCTGTGGATCGACAACCTCATCGTTTGGGAGCAAGTACGACCCAACCTCAAAGGGGATTTTTCCATCAACGAGTTAAGCGATATTTCGGTGCCGGATCAAAACGACTTGCTGGCATTTTTCGATTTCGACAACCCCGACCACCTGATCTACGACCGAAGCAAGCGCAACGGCCACCTGACCGTCCACAACTATGAACTCCTGGCTGGCGGCCCGAAAAGGAACGTAAAACCAGTTACTGCTTCCCGCACCTTCTCCGACCGAAAAAGAACCGCCTCCTATACCGTGGATAAAGGGCGTAGCAACGCTTCGCTGTGCCTGGATTTTACCGGTGACACCCGTGTGGAGTTTGAAGATTTTCAACTGAGCTCCGAAAACCTCACCATTCAGTTCATGGTGCGCCCAACGGCCCCAGATCAAAACGCATGGCTCATCAAATTTGTGAATCCTGGAAACGGTTTGGGCATTAAGCTCACCCAAGGCAAGTTGAACCTGTTGATGGGCAACCGGCAGCAGGTATTGTCTCCGGATGTCCTATCCGTAAATGAATGGCATTTGGTGACTCTGGTGTACAACAGCAACGAAAAGCGCCTCTATACCTACCTCGATGGTGAATGGATCGCCGAGCCTATAGCGGTAAGCAACCCCGCTGCCATCTCCCGCAAACTAAACGTGCCGCTGGTGATGGGAGAGGATTTTGTGGGGCAAATGGAGAATGTAGACTTCATGCCCATTGCGCTCACCCCGGTTGAAGTTGCCGATAGCAAGTACAACTGGAAAAACCATGCTTTTTCGTATCGTTTTTACTTCAATTACAGAACGTTTTTTGCCTACGAACCCAAAACAAGAACGTATGCCGACATCATTGGGTATAACCCTCAAACCCAAAGCCGAAAGCAAAGGGTAAGGGAAGCGCTCTATGAAACTACACCGGCTACCAGCGGAACCAGATTGGTATTCGATACCGAGGGAACTTATCGTTTTGCGCAACTAAGCCACCTTTCGCTAAACAAGGAACACACCACCCTGTTTTTTCTCACCAACACCCAAGCCAACGGAGCCGGTGAAATTGTGGGCATTCCCGGGGTGTTGAGTTTAACCAATACGCAGCTGTTGATCGAAGGCCACAACCCGCTGGACATTCCCGAAGTCACTGCCGGAGAAGAACAACAGGTAGCCTTGGTGTTTGACCATGGAAAAGCCACCGTTTTTGTCAATAAAAAACGGAGCCGTTCCATCGCTTTGAGCAGCCAGTTTTCGATGGAGGATGCCACTTTGCGGTTTGGAAAATCCTCGATCGGTACGGTTGACAACATCTATTTGTTTGATCGGGCGTTCAACGAAAAGGAAATCCAGCAATGGAACAAAAGCTACGTAGGCACTACCGACCCAACCCTCATTGGCTACTACAACTTTAATGGTTCCGACCTGGCTACCCGATTGGCGAATAAAAAGACCGGAACCGACTCACCCGCCATTGAATGCATCGGCGACTACCGGCAAGCGCTAAAAGCGGGCACCCGTAAGGGAGTCAGCAATGCGCTTCCCGACAATACGGCACTTTTCTCCCTTCATGCGTTTCCGGAGACCACCTTAGACCGGGACTGCCCCAACTGTGCGCCTGCCTCCATTGCACTGATCCTGAGTGATAAGGTAGAAGGCTTGACGGTGACCCAATTCCTGCGATTTACGAACCTGGAGGATGACGTGGACATTCTGGACGTTGGCGTACGGCTTTTTGTGCGCAACAAACGCTTGGGCGTTAGCGTCACCGATAACGAAGGGACCAAAGAATTGCTGGGAACGACCCAGCTAAAAACCAACACCAACTACCAGGTGGTGTTTTCCACCTACAAAAACAAGCTGGCACTGTACCTCAACAACGCCGAAGAAGGGCAGCCCGTTCCGCTGGCTACGCCTCCTCAGTTTGCCCCGGGTGTTTGGTCCATCAATCCTGCTTTTAACGGCTACATGGATGTGCTCATGATTTTTGAGGAGCCCCTATCGTTTGAGGACTTTAAAACCAATGTGGGCAAAAAGTTTTATTCCGAACTCGATCAAGCCTACAAAGACAAGGTTCTGGGAGCGTACGGCTTCAACTTTCGGGGAAGGGCCAGGTTGGAGGATTTCACGACCAACCAACACCACTTTATTTGCCAAAACGTGGATCTAAATAAGATTCACAACAGTTTTCGCTTTTCCAAAAACACCATTGTGTTGGAAGAGGAGCAAAAGCCCACCGGCGATCAGGAAGAAACGGCGATCGACCTGGGAGGTGGGTTTGTGCAGTTTGATCACTTCAAACACGGCAATACGGAGTTTACCATCGATTGCTGGATCAAAGATGGCTTCGCGAGCAAGGCCTCCATCATCGACATTGATTGCCCGGCTTACCGAGGCGGGTTGAGCTATGACCAAGGGTTTTTAACTTATGCTTTGGGCAACTACTCGGTCGCCATTGCAGAAGGAATTGTGCCCAATGCCTGGAACCACGTGACGTTCGTTTGTTCCGCCAACGCCCTCACCTTAATGGTAAACGGAAAGAAGGCGGTCAAAGCAGTGTCCAATTTCCCAACTTCTTTCACCGCAGCCGATCTGGAAGGCGTGATGAAACTTGGCGAGGGCTTTAACGGGCTCATGGATAATCTGGCAGTGTTGCCTTACGCTTTAAGCGAAAGGCAATTGGTGAGCAATTACTACAACGGCGTAAGCTTCTCGAATGCCGTTGAGCAGTATGATTTTAACCAATTTACCGAAGGCCCGAACACCAAAGTGTGGAGCACCCTTGACGAAGCGAAAGGTGACCTTTTGCAACTGGACCCTGCAACAGCCTGGGTGCCCAACGAGATCGTTTACCCAGCCACGCCGGACTACAACAGCATTACCAATTTTGCCCTTACTGGAACCGATAAGCTGGCTTACCTCGCAGTACCCCCAAGGCCCCAAAGTGCCAGCTCCGAAGTCACTATAGGGTTTGCCGTTAAATTTGAGAACGAAGCGGCACTCGAACCTCCGTTTTTGTTCTACCCAGGCCAATTGGAAGTCAAGGGAAATGCGTTTTCACTGCCTTTTTTAGGACAATCCTTTCGCATCAAAAAACTTACGGTAGGAACCTGGCACTACTGCCATCTCATCCTCCAGGATACCGAAATAATACTGTTGGTAGATGGCAAAATGGAGGGACGTGTCCCACTTCAACAGCCGGCCACTTTCACTCGCGAACAATTAAAGGCAGTGGGCGTGCAAGGCGTTTTACTGGATGACCTGATGATTTGGCACGGAGCCCAGCCGCCTTCCATTCTGGCCAATGGCCTCGACCGTCGGAACCCCGATCTTTTTGTGTACCATCACTTCAATGGAACCGATAAATTCAATGCAAGCATAGCCAACCAAAAAGTAGGAGGGGCATCCTCGCGAATGCATGGGTGGTACCCTATAGCTTGGGCCCAATCGTACGACAACAGCCCACTGGATGGGGTCAACCTGCAGCCAGCCGCACCCGCACCACCGGCCATTCCTCAACCGCCGGTGAACGTAACCCGCGAAGGACAGCTCAGCAACAATGCGCCCCGCTCCAACATCTACCTGCCCAACTACAACCTGAATGCTACCGGTGAATGTACCGTGGAAGGTTGGGTGAATTTCGCCACCACTTCTGGCCCTCAAGCCTTGATCAATGCAGAAGAAGGAAAGGCCAGTTTTGCGATCGGCTTGATCAGTCAGAAACTGCTGCTGAGCATAACTGATAACTCCGGCCAGCGCTTTGAGAAGGCCTTGACCGATAACGTGAGCGCCAACGTTTGGCACCATTATGCGGTTACCATGCGGCAGGGCGCCAAAGGCATGCACGTGAAGACCTGGTTAGACGGTGTGCCCCAAAAACACTGGTTTTCTGACAAAATCGATTTTGCCGGATTGCCCGTTTTTCAGCGTTTCGGCTTCACTACAGCCGGGCCAAAGGTCTTTTTAAAAGGCCAGTTGGACGATACCCGCATTTGGACCAAAGCCCTCACCCACAGCGAAGTGCTGCAAGCCATGCACGGCAGCACCAGCTCCAACACCGAAGGCTTGAGTATGTTTTTCAACTTTAACCAATCCGACCGGATTGATAACCTCGTTTCTTCGGGAGCATCGCTAACCCTTGACGAGCCCGACCTCATCAATCTGTTGACGGAGGGGCCAGCCATCGCTACCCGAAATGCGGCATTGGTAGCTCCCGCTACTGCCGGTTCAGCCGTTCAGTCTTACCACTTTAGTACAGCCGAGGACCGGGTGATCCTGGAACAGGTGGATTTTGCTGCCTTGAGCACCATTACCATTGAAGCCATGGTGAAACTCGACCCCAACAACAAGGACCGGACGCTCTTTTCTCTCTTTTCGGAGCACGAGGATAAGGCACTGATTGGCGGCCTCGACCAGCTCAAGGCTACCCTTCAGTTGGAAACCCCCAACGATAGCCGCAATTCGACCTATTCCAATTTGTCCACCCCCGTTCCGTTGGGCAAGTGGACCCACCTGTGCTATGTCATCAATACCTCCGGTGCTGTGCCGGTGGTGAAGGTGTACAAAAATGGCCTCTTGGAAACGGAGCAAACCCTGAGCGGGCGCAACTATTCGTTGAGTTCTCTGGGTTTAAGTAACCTCCTGATTGGTGCATACGAAAATGCTCAAGGGGATCCCAATTTTCCGCTGGTCGGCCAGATGGATTATTTCAGAATCTGGAACCGGGAATTGACGGCCAACGAACTACGGGCGAGTATTTACAACCGCCAGGCACCAGGTAATTCCAACCTGATCGCAGCCCTTGATTTTAACCAGAACAATCAGCAAACGGCTCTTTTGCACGAAAAGACCGGCACCCATGCGGTGGTGCGCCACAACCCCTTGACTTCCGGGAAATTTATCCAGGAAGGACGGAAAACCACTTACACCAGTGTCGGGTACAATCGGGTGGCGCTGCTGGACGACAAGAGCGAGGAGCGAATGGTGATTCCGGTGCTTGATTTCACCGGGGGAAAGCATTTCTCCATTGACGGATGGTTCTACTTTAACGATGCCAATTCCTGGAGCAATTTGGTGGTGTACGAAAAGGGCAACGACTACCTCAGGTTCGTCAAAAACAAAGGCAGCATCTGGATTGATATGAAATTTAACGGGAAACGAATGGGGTGGAAGAAGTTGAATTGGAATCCGATACAAGCCGGAAAGTGGATGCACCTGTGTGTGTCCCTCCGATGGTACAATTCTTCCATCAGCTATCTATACGGGTACGTTGACGGCAATCGCAAGTGGATCAAAATCAACAACTGGACGCAACCGACGTCACGGGAAATCGGTCGGCTGGAAAACGTGCTCATTGGTTGCGGAAGTAAGTCTCTGAACGGCAAGGTAGATTACCTCCGTTTTTGGGACGGCTATTTCCGGACTTCCTCTTGGGTTATTGGGTTGAAGAACAACTCCTATTTCTCGAGTTGGAAGAAGTTGAGAAAAACCGAATACCGCTTCGATGATGGAGAATACAACCCACAAGTGTGGGACCATAGTGGGAATGGCAATCATGCTTATCTCCTGAATGGAAAGGAAACCGAAATACTGATCAAACCTTGAGCGTGATGAGGGTGAACATGACGAACGGAGCAAAGAAAATAAGTTTACGCAAAGCCGCCTGCCTGGGGTTGATGGTGTTGGGCCTAATGACTTCTTTGTGTGCGCAAGACTATTTGGTGAAAGACAACACCAGTTCGGGAGTCCGCACCTTGGTTTGGATTCCGCTGGAGGTAACCGCCTGGGAGGCAGGGCTGGCTAATGGCTACCAAGTGAAGCGTTGGAAAGAAGGGGAGGGAGAGCCCTCCGCCGTGGTCATTGCTTCCGGGATACGGCCCAAAGAAGCGGCCTGGTTTGAAGGCCACCGGTTTGACCAAGGGGGCTTGGTCGAAGTGATGGGAGCTCTGTTGAGCGATAGCGCTTACACCCGACAATCGAAGAAGTTTGACGGCCCGGCCATTCGCTACAACTACCTGGTGTATGAAGCCAACCGCGATTCTAAAATTGCGCAAATCCTGGGCCTTTCATTCGTGGATTCTACCGCACAGCCTGGAACCCGTTACACCTACAAAATAACCGCCGGGGAAAAGCATGCTTCCATCACCACCTCAAAGGAGGACACTTACCGGCAAACTTCGCCCGGGGTTTCGCTTCCTGAGTTCACCTTTCCCGAAGGCCGGTCGTTGTACAGCATGGTACCCAAAAGCAACAAGCCCATCGGCAAAGTGGCAGCCGCAGCCCGAGCCTATGGCGATTCTATAGTGGTGAAATGGGCCCCCAATTCTTATGAATACTGGCAATACAGCAAGGCAGAGGGATTTGTGGTGAAAAAGTACGAAGTCGATACGCTCGATCCAGGCAATTTCACCCTGCTGGATTCCTTTGCGATCAATTCAATTCCCCAAACCGAACTGGACCCTTCTATTGAGGCCGATTCCAATGCGCTGGTGGCCGCCAACCTCCTTTATGGCGAAAACATGGACATGAGCCACCTATCTACCATCGATCAGGCGCATTTCCAGGAAAACCAGTTTACGCTCGGGCTGCTTTCGGCCAACAACTCCCTGCTTGCCGGAAAAATCCTCGGTTGGAACCTGATAGATAAAAACGTGGAAAAGGGCAAGGTGTACAACTACCTCGTTTCTACGAAAGCACCTGCTGCGTTTTATTCCACTTCCATTGTAGAAGTGAAAAACGTATATGTACCGCTGGAAGCACCTAAAGGCCTATACATCGAATCGGGCGAAAAGAAAGTGGAAGTGGTATGGGACAAGGAAGGGAATCAAAACCGGTTTTCGCTTTACGAGTTGTATCGCTCCGACGATGGCGGACAAACCTATCGCCGGTTGGGCGGCCCCATTGCCTTTTTGGAAAACGAAAAATACCCGTTTCAAGAGTACGCCAAGCGCGATTCGTTGGAAGTCAATTACCAACCCTACCACTACCGCCTGGTAGGCATTAACTCTTTTGGCGAGCGCAGTTTGCCCGCCGAGGCCATTGGTATGGGCGTTGATCTTACCCCACCCCGAAAGCCGGTGATTGTCAATGGAGCCTTGTCGCCAAGCGAAGACACCTTAAAAATCAATTGGAGCATTCCCGGAGGAGCCCCCGAAGACTTTGACCGTTTTGAAGTGGTGTTGGGCGAGCAACCTGATGGCGACTACGTGACCTTGGGCGAGTTTTCGGCCGAAACCAAGTGGCTGGATTATTATCCCGGAGCGCCCCAAAAAGCCTCTGAACGCACCTACTATTTTCGGGTCATTGCCTTCGATACGGCAGGGAACCAAAGCCTTTCAGATCCCCGGTTTGTTCACTATCCTGACCTGTTTGCTCCGGAACCACCGGAAAACCTCACCGCTTCGGTAGATGAAGAAGGTTTGGTAACGCTCACATGGGACCACAGTGCTTCCAAAGACAATCAGGGCTACTTTGTCTATTTCGCCAACGACCCCAATGCCGAGTTTTCCATCCTCAACAAGAGCATCGTGAAAGAAAACGTCTTCTACGATACCCTGGCATTGAAGACGGTGAGTGAAGAGGTGTATTACATCGTAAAAGCGCAGGATAAGAGTTTCAACAAAAGTGTGTCCTCGAACCTCTTTAAACTGAAACGCCCCGATGTGTTGCCGCCCATTGCGCCAACCCTTCGGCAATTGACCCACCGCGACACCACCCTCCACCTCACCTGGATCAAAAGCACCAGCACCGATGTGCTGAGCTACGAAATTTCGCGTAGAAAAGTGCTGGGGAAAACCCAACAGCCTTGGGTAGTGATTGATACCGTGCCGGTAACAGTCTCCGAATATTTCGACCGCTCGGTGGAACTCAACCAGCTTTACGAATACACGGTGCAAGCGAAAGACGATGCCGCCTTGCTGTCTGAATACTCCAACATTGGAAATGGCAGTGTGCCCATTGCGCCCGAACATTTGGGGGTGCCCGAGCTACAGGTCAATTACGATGCGGAAACAGGCGTTTCAAAGCTCGTTTGGTCGTACAGTATTCCTTCAAATATTCCCGAAAACCTTCGAGACGGACTTAAAATTCAGTTGTACAAAGCCTATGGGAGCAAAGCCGTGGAAGCTTGGAAAGTGATGGATTTCCACGTCACCGAATGGACGGACAGTGACCTGAAACCCGGCAGCATTGTGACCTATGGAGCCCGAGTAGTATCGAGCACCGGACTGAGTGGGGTGATGTGTCCTACGCAAGGAATCCGCACCGAATAGAAACGATGAAAAGTAGTCCAATCATCATGCAGCAGCAAGGCAAGAACAACCCTTTCGGATACGCAAAAGCGGCCATTATGGAAAGAGCGATGGAAAACAAGAAGAGGAACCTTTTTCGTAGCGCCTTGCGAATGGGCGTGTGGTTAACGTTGTGTCTGGCGCTGATGGCAGTAGGCCTGCAAGGCGCAAAGGCCGCTACGGTTTATGTTGATCTGAATGCCACCGGAGCCAACAACGGTACCTCCTGGGGAAATGCTTTCACCAACCTTTCGGATGCCATTTTTAACGCAACCTCCGGAGATGATATTTGGATAGCTACCGGCACCTATTACCCGGATCGTACCACGATTGCAGCTACTGCGGGAACGCTCAACAACCAGGCCAATACCTTCGAAATTAAAGATGGAGTAGACCTTTTTGGTGGCTTTGCCGGAACCGAAACCACCTTGGCCCAGCGCAACATCATCGCCAACCCTACCATTCTTTCGGGAGATTTAGGCGTGGCCGGAACGATTACCGACAACGCTTATCACGTGGTGACGCTGCAAGTCTTTTCCACCTTGGAAACCTTTGATGGCCTAACCATTTCCGACGGCTACGCCTTGGCGCACCCTACCCTCAATCAGCGGGGCGGAGGAGCTTTTTATCAAACAAATGTTGGGGCGGGTATTGTGCTGATGAACTGCCGGATCAATAATAATTATGGAGGGCTTAGTGGTTTTGCCTCAGGCGGAGCGATTTACATAGGGAGCGGGCTGGTAACCATGACCAGTTGTATTGTGGAAAACAATGTTGCCACCCAGTCGGGATGTATCAGTGTTGGGGCAGGAACCACTGGGTTGTTTTCCAAAAATGTCTTTCAAAACAATTCGGGAACTGTTGGTGGAGGAGCTTACCACGGAGAGAATGGAGCCGATCCGATCTTTGAAAACTGCTTGTTTGCCAACAATACCGCCACCTCAGGCGGGGCCGCGTTGGATGCTTCCGGAGCCAGCCGAATCAAAGCAGTGAATTGCACCTTTTACAATAACAAAACCAATGGAGGCGGTCCGGCTATTAACCGGTTGGATGCCTCCAATGCTTATGTCACCAATTGTATTTTTCTGAATAATGGTGCTGCTCCCATTGGGAGCCTTATTGGGAGTCCTACCTACAGTAATTTTTTTGGCGATGGAGTGGGATTGATTGCCGGTACAGGCAACCTCAATGTGGATCCCTTGTTGAACGATCCTACTCATGTGATTGGCCCCGATAGCATTTATGGCACAAACGATGATGGCCTTCGACCAAGTGGGTGTGGTTCACCGGTAGTGGATGCGGGAACGGCCACAGGCGCTCCCAGCGTAGATTTCATCAACACTGCTCGACCCATTGGTGCCGGAATTGACCTGGGCGCCTACGAAAACACCGGGGTTACCTCCGCCGAAATTGCGATTCAAGGCTTATCCACAACCATTGTCGATGGCGACAACACCCCCGATGTATCGGATAATACCCATTTTGGGAATACCTCAACCGCTTCCCCTACGGTACATACTTATACCATTCAAAACTCAGGATCGACGGCACTTTTGGTGGCCGACATTTTGAGCTCGGGGCTTAGTGGGGCCGATTTTATTGTCGGTGGAATCACCCTACCCGCTACCATTTCCGCCTCGGACAGCACCACTTTTACGGTAAGTTACAGCCCTACGGTTGCCGGTACTGATGTTGCCACCATTACCGTGTACAATAACGACTGTGATGAAGGCTTTTATGACTTTGCGGTTCAGGGGACGGCCACGGTTCCGCCACTCCAGAATGGCCTGGACATGGAACAAAACCAATACGGTAATGTCTCTGCACCGGCCAACTTGCCCATAGGAAATACACCTTATTCCATTGAATTGTGGCTCAGACCCGAATTCAACACCATCATGGGGGTGATGGCTTGGGGCGTGAACTCCGGAAACCAGGCCACCGCTATTGAAACCCGCACCAACGTCATTCGGCACTATTGGTGGGGCAACGATGTAGACATTACGGTAGGCGATATTACCGGAAGCTGGCACCATTATGCCTGTACCTATGATGGGACGGCTCGTCGAGTGTATTTCGATGGTGTTCTGGTGGCTACCAAGGTGGGGTCCTTGCGAAATGTGCCCGCAGGAACTGATTTGAAGGTAGGTTTCGGATTGGTCAGCGGTGGGTTCGATGGACAAATGGACGAATTCCGAATTTGGGATCACGCCCGTAGTTGTGCGGAGATTGAGGCTTACAAAGACATTGAACTGTCGGGAGCCGAAACCGGATTGGTGACCTATTACAATTTTAACCAGGGAACTGCCGGTGGAAACAACACCGGTGTAGATTCAATTATTGATTTGTCGCCCAACGGCTACCACGCCACGCTGCTCAACTTTACAGGACTGGATGGAAGCCAGAACGGAGGGTTGTCCTCCAACTGGATTGATGCCGCTGGAAATGGAGTAACTACCGGAATTCCCTTAACCTTCCCGGAGATTCACGTATTGGGCAACACGGTATCCATTGCTGACGGAGACCTTAGCCCGGATGTGGCCGACAATACCGATTTCGGAGCCGTAGCCTCAGCAACTAAAACGTACACCATTGCCAACGTAGGAACCGCCGACCTCACCCTTACTAATTTGGCCTCAACAGGCACCAACTCCAGTGAATTTGTAGTGGGAGGATTAACCTTCCCACTAATTCTTTCCGCCGGAGCCGACACGACCTTTACCGTGACCTTTACGGCAGCCGCAGTGGGCACCCGAACGGCTACTATTTCCATCAACAACAATGATTGCGATGAAGACCCTTATACCTTCAGCGTACAAGCCTCGCCCGCCGATGTTACTCCGCCCACGTTTACTTGCCCCACGAATTTTACCCAAAATACCGATGCCGGCTTGTGTGGTGTTAACGTAAATCTCACTGAACCTGTAGTAACCGATAATGCAGATTTGGTGCATCAAAATGCGGGCGATTATTCACTGCATTTTGAAAACTTCGATTACCTCAACCTTCCTAACCTTCCGTTCTTAAACAATGCCGCTCAATTCACTTTTGAGAGTTGGGTAAAGGCGCCTTCTACCGGCGAGGATGGTTTGTTTTCGGTTGCAGGTGATAACTTTTACTCCAGTACAAACGGTGGAAGGGTTCGCGCGCGTCTGGTTGTTGGGGGGACCCAGTTTAACGTGTCGACTTCTTGTCAACCCATCAAGTCGGATACGGCTTTCCACTTGGCCCTTGTGTTTGATGGCGCCCAGCCCACAGCTGAGGAGCGTTTAAAGATTTACGTGAATGGGAACAACTATCCCTGGTCTTTTATGTCCGGGACGGATATCCCGACTCAAATGCCCGATTTTGGCACCGGAAGCGCACAGTTGGGCTGGTCGGGCAATGGCTGTTGTTACTTCAATGATGGCTTTATGGATGACACCCGCATTTGGTCCACTGCTCGTACCCAAGCCGAGATCATCGCTGGGTTGCCTATAGAGATGAACGGCAACGAAACCGGCCTGGAGGTTTACTACGATTACAACGTGGGCACACCCGGTGGTAGTAATACTGGTTTGTCATCCATCCCTGACCAAACCGGGAACGGGTACGATGCGAGTTTGGTGAATTTTGGGCTCACCGGAACCACCGGAAATATAGTTGCTGAAAAAGTAGAACGGGGAACGGTACAGTTCAGTGGGGTAGGAGTTGACGGACCTTGTTTCTATCCAGTTGGTACCACGGCGGTCACCGCTTCTGCCAATGACCTGGCCGGGAATACGGCCACTTGTATCTACAATGTGACTGTGAACGACAACCAAAATCCAGTGCCCCATGTGAGCAACTTACCCGATACTACTGCCGAATGCCGCATCGACAGCCTGCCAGCACCAACTGCCAGTGACAACTGCAACGATACCATTATTGCTACGCACAACGCCACCCTTCCCATCACTACAATAGGAACCACGGTAGTGACCTGGAGCTACAGTGACGGAAATGGTAACATGGCTACCCAAAACCAAAACGTGATCATCACGGATGCGACCAATCCAGTGCCCGATTTATCGAGCCTGAGTGATATCACTGCCGTTTGCAGTGTCACCAGCTTGACTGCACCCACCGGAACCGACAACTGTAATGATACCATCACCGCGACCCACAACGCCAGCCTTCCAATTACCGCCCAAGGAACTACCGTGGTCGTTTGGACCTACG
>ERZ1740068.46-NODE-46-length-73105-cov-5.958220_pt1 | contig 73105 bp, 64 predicted proteins | sample MGYA00581735_ERZ1740068 | MGnify/ENA primary metagenome ERZ1740068 (study PRJEB43018, sample SAMN04849740) | marine metagenome | isolation source: floating plastic debris | place: Pacific Ocean | collected 2008-08-30 | study: EMG produced TPA metagenomics assembly...
CGTTGGTAAAGCGCGGCTAACCCTGTGATCTCTGCTCTCTTAGCCTTTCCGGGCTTGGCACGCGCGAGAATGCGAGAGGCCAGGGCAGGGCAGGCCGTGAGCGCGACAAAGGTTGAGATCGCTACAGTCCCGGCGAGCACCCAGCCGAATTCCACGAAAAGCCGCCCGACCTGACCGGGCATAAAGGACAAGGGGACGAAGACGGCGATCAACGTCATCGAGGTCGCGATCACGGCAAAAGTCACCTGTTCCGAGCCGCGCAGCGCCGCAACCAGCGGGCTTTCTCCGTTTTCAATGCGGCGCTGAATGTTTTCCAGCACCACAATGGCATCATCAACCACCAGCCCAATGGCCAAAAGGAGCGCCAAAAGGGTCAGCGTGTTGAGCGAAAACCCCCACGCGCCGATCAGGATGAAACAGCCGATCAGGGAGACCGGGATGACCACAGCCGGGATCAGTGTCGCGCGCGCAGAGCGCAGGAAAATCAAGATGACAAGAACAACCAAGCCTAAAGATATCGAGAGAGCGATCAACACCTCACGAATGGAGGCCCCGACAAAAAGCGCATCATCAGATCCTACGATGATCTCCATGCCCGGAGGCAAATCCGGGGTGACCCGGTCGATCTCTTCTCTTACGGCCCGTGAGATCGCCAGCGTATTCGATTGACTCTTACGCAAAACGGCAATGCCCACGGCATCCGTCCCATTGGTGCGCACAATCGTTGTTTCATTGGCGACACCGGCCTCGACCCGCGCCACATCGCCCAGGCGCACGGGATATCCGGCGACGCGATCAATCACCACGTCACGGAAATCATCCAGAGAACTGAGACGTGAATTGAGCCGCACGGAAAGCTGGCGATTTTCAGATTTCAGGATGCCGGAGGGCAGCTCCAGGTTGTTGCGTCTGAGCGCTCGTTCGACATCCGCGACGGTGAATTGCCGCGCTGCCAGCGCGCGCCGATCCAGCCAGATGCGCACAGCAAACCGGCGCGCCCCATAGATCCGCAGATCAGCCACGCCGTCGATTGTTGCCAACCTGTCGGCCAAAAAGCGATCAATGTAGTCGGTGATCTCTGCCGTCGTCATGCTTGGCGATGTTATGGCCAGCCGCATTACCGGTTCACTGTCAGAGTCAGCTTTGACCACGCGGGGATCTCGCGCCTCTTCCGGCAGACGCGGTTCCACCCGACCGACTGCATCTCGCACATCGGCAGCGGCGGTTTCTAGATCCGTGCCCTCTTCAAAGGTCAGCCGGATGATAGAGCGCCCTTGACGGCTTTCAGAGCTGATGTCCCGCAGCCCGGTCGTGGCGGCGACGGCGCCTTCGATCAGTTCGGTGATATCGGTGTCGATCACATCGGGGGAGGCGCCTTGATAGTTGGTGTTGATCGTGACGGTTGCCAGATCCACGTCCGGCAGTTCCCGCACCGGCAAGCTCTGCAAAGCGCCCAGGCCAAACACCACCAAAAGCAAGGACGCGACCGCTGCCAACACCGGGCGGCGCACCGCGATGTTTGGAAGGCTAACAGACCGGCTCATGTATCGCCGTCCGCATCCGACGGCGCCGTCGTGTCGCGTCCCAGCCCCTTGATATCACCACCGTCTTTGACCCGCTGCAGACCGCGCACGATGATCTCTGTGCCGCTTTCCAATCCTTCGGTAACGGTGACAAACCCGTCTTGCCGTTGGCCGGTCTTGATCCGGATGCGCGATGCAATGCCGTCTTCGGCCACAAATACATAGGTCTCCGCCGCCTGGAAGATAACCGCTTCTTCGGGCACCACGACCCTGTCACTTTCGCTCAGCGTGAGCGTCAGAGACATGAACATGCCTGCGGGCAGCACGCTGTCGGGGTTAGGGATGATCGCGCGGGTGCGGAAGGATCGGCTGATCGGATCGATGCGACTGTCGATCGCGGCGATCTGTCCGTCAAAGCTTTGAGCCGGGAATGCAGCGGACCGGGCGGAGATATGCTGACCGATGCGCACGTTGGCAAAGAGCGTCTCTGGCAGTGAAAACTCCACTTCGACATCGCTGAGATCATCAAGTGAGGTGATCATCTCTCCGGATTCGGCCCATGCGCCAGGGTCAATCGCCGACAGGCCGACAATCCCGCTGAAGGGTGCCGTGATTGTGCGGTTGGCAAAGCGCTGTTCTGCGCGGTTCAGTTGTGCGCGCGCCTCAGCCAGACGCGCGGTGGAATCCTCCAGCGTGGCCTGTGACACTGCCGCGGACCCGATGAGCTGTTCTATCCGTGCCAGCGCCTGTTCGCGTTCCGTCACGCGTGCGCGGGCTTCGGCCAGATCGGCAAGCTCAATCTGATCGTCCAGTTTCACAAGGATGTCGCCGCGATTGACGCTTTGGCCCGGTACGATCAAGAGCTCAACCACCCGTCCGTCTTCGTCCGGCACGATTTCAACGGACTGGCGGGCGCGCGTTGTGCCCACAGCTTCTACAGTCCGGGCAATGCGCTGCATTGTGGCTTTGGCCAACTCGACCGTTGTCGGCGTGCTGGACCTTGGGCCGCTGGCCTCCTCTTGAGGGCGATAGTCCAGCCAGGCGAGATAGCCACCATAGGCAAGCCCGCCCAAGAGGCACAGCAAAACCAACTGTTTGCCCAAGGTCGCGTCTTTTGATCGGGCTTTCGCCATAGTATCCTCATCGGCCCGGCATCTGGCATGGGCCACTGCCTAAGGGTAGCGGATATGTCAGCGATAGCAACGGCCTGCGCAGGGGCGGGCCGGGTCACACTGTGGTGATGAGGGCGGAAAGGCTGCCGAAAAGGCTATTGCCGCAAATCTGCCGCCAATTCACGCATTTGATCAAGTGGAAGAAATCCCCGCAAAAGCCTGTTTTCCATCACGAAACTTGGCGTGCCGTTTATCTGAAGCGCGCGGCCTAATTGATGGTTCTGCGCAATCACGTCGTTTACGTCCGGGCTTTCCATGCCGTCCATGATTGCATCCCCATCAAGCCCAAGCGCATTGCCAAGGCGGCGCAATGACCGCTCTGTGATATCTCCGTCAAAGCTGATCAGGGCATCATGCACCGCTTTGTAGGCTTCATCGCCCTCGGTTTGCAGCGTCGAAATGGCAAACCGGGAGGCTAAAAGCGATTGCTCTCCCAGAATGGGGAATTCCTTGACGACAATGCGGATATTGCCGTCGCCTGAGACGAGCTCCTCTACTTCGGGTGCCGCGCGACGACAAAAGCCACAGCGGTAATCGATGAACTCAACAAGCGTGATGTCGCCTTCCAGATTGCCCCCATTCCAGGAATGATTATCGTTGAAGATGGCTTCGGCATGGCTTGCCACGAGGTTTTCATCTGCGCGAGCCTGGGCCACGGCGTCGCGCTGCTCAAGGATCGATACGGCCTCCATGATCACTTCTGGATTGTCCAAAAGGTACTCACGGATCTCTTCTCGAAGGATCTCACGCTCCGCATCCGACATATTTGAGAGATCAAGCGCGGCAACGGGAGCGGCAAGTGCCAGGGCCAGGACAGGACCGGCAAGAACGTTGGGGGTCAGTTTGAACATACGTGTGGTCCTCAATTATCGTTTACGTTGCGCCTTCGCCGTTTCAGCCGCAAATAGAACATCCTGTGCTTGGCGCCAAGCCGTCCAACCTCGCGGTAAAAGATCTAGCGCGCGTTTGAAACGGATAAATACATCATTCATTCAACCGACCATCGCATAGCGCTCTGCCATGGCCAAGCATGACCGGCCGATACCGCCCTTATCGGCATAAGCCTGTGCCAGATCCTGCATGACATCGCGATCACGCCCGTCGCGCGCTTGCACGATCAGCTGCGGCAATCCCGCGGGCGCCGTGGGCTTGTGCCCGTTTGTGATATGAGCGGCTTCATGGGCGATCACGGATTGGAACATTTCACTGGTGTTCATTTTCACGATCAGACCGGAATGCAGGAAAATGTGATGGCGATCGACGGCAAACGCATTGAGTGAGCGATCGTCGACCAGCGGGATTTCCAGTCTTTTCGCCCCAAGACCTGCCATTTTGAGCAGTGAAGTGACCACAAGACGCAACGCGTGTTCAAGGTCGGCGTCGCGCAAGAGCGACAGCGCACGGGCCGGCTGTGCCACCCATAAGGTGACAAGCAGCGAAACCAGGCACATGCGGGCCAGGGATGGAACAGGTTGTGGCATTGACGATACGGCTCATTTCGGTGCAGGCACGGCGAACGTTGCGAAGAGGTTAGAAAAATCCATGCGAAACTCAAGCCGATCCGAAGTTGATCCCTTTATCGTGATGGACGTCATGGAAGCCGCGCGCAAAGCCGAAGCCTCGGGACGGCACATCATTCACATGGAAGTGGGCCAGCCCGGCACGGCGGCACCAGTTGGTGCGCGAGAGGCCCTGGCGGCGCAGATGCATCAAGATCCCATGGGTTACACCGTCGCCTTGGGGCTGCCCGCGCTACGGGCGCGCATCGCACAGCTTTATCAAACATGGTACGGCGTCGAGCTGAACCCGGATCGGGTGATTGTGACCTCGGGTTCGTCGGGTGCGTTCCTCTTGGCGTTCACCGCGCTCTTTGACAGTGGCGATCGGGTGGGCATCGGCGCGCCGGGCTATCCCAGTTACCGCCAAATTCTCAAAGCTTTGGGGCTGGTGCCGGTTGATATTCAGACCGCGCCAGAAAACCGATTGCAACCTGTGCCAAGCGATTTGGCAGGGTTGGATCTGGCCGGGCTAATGGTGGCCAGCCCAGCCAATCCGACGGGCACAATGTTGGATCACGGGGCTCTGAAAGCGCTGATTGAGGCAAGCCACGAGGCGGGTGCGGCGTTCATCAGCGATGAGATTTATCACGGCATCGAATATGAGGCCAAGGCCGTGACCGCGCTTGAAATCAGCGACGAGACCTACGTGATCAACTCGTTTTCCAAATATTTTTCCATGACGGGCTGGCGCATTGGCTGGATGGTTGTGCCTGAGGCGCATATCCGCACAGTGGAGCGTCTGGCGCAAAACATGTTCATTTGCGCCCCCCATGCCAGCCAGGTGGCCGCCCTTGGCGCGATGGACTGCGCCGCGGAGTTGCAGGCCAACATGGATGTCTACCGCGCCAACCGCGCTTTGATGCTGCAAGGTCTGCCCGAGGCAGGGTTTGATCGCATCGCGCCGCCAGATGGCGCCTTTTATGTCTACGCGGATGTGTCTCACCTGACCAGTGACAGCCGCGCCTTTGCCGCAGAGATCCTCGACGCCGCAGGGGTCGCCGTGACGCCGGGGCTCGACTTTGATCCGGTGCGCGGGGCCGGCACGTTGCGATTTTCCTATGCGCGCAGCACAGATGACATCGCGGAAGGTCTCAACCGGCTCAAGGCGTTTATAGCCGCGCGGTCCTGATCCTATGCCTCGGTTGCTGGAAATGTCGGGGGTATTTTCAAAAAGAAAGACGCTGTGAGAGTGGTAGGCAAGAGCGGGCCTCTTGTGTATGATGCCAGTACAGACCGATAAAAAACGGCAGAGCAGTATGATCAGGCTTTTATGCATTTTGGCGGTGGCGCTTGCGCTATCGGCGCCTCGGGTGTCGGCAGCGCAGGATCTGACCGGTTTGGCGCGGGTAATCCAAGATCAGTCCGTCATGACAGACAGGACCGGCGGCGTGGAGATCGCCCTTGAATTGACGCAAGGCGTGCCGTTTCGCGTGTTCACCCTGGCCGAGCCGGAACGGCTTGTGATAGATTTCCGCGAAGTGGACTGGACCGGCGTTGATGCGGGCGCGCTTGATCAATCAAAGCATGTCTTTGCCGTGCGCATGGGCGGGTTTCGACCTGGATGGTCGCGCATGGTTGTCGACCTCAATGGTCCGTTTTCGGTTGAGACAGCCAATGCCGACATTGACGCGGACACCGGATCGGCGACGTTGACGGTGCGTCTGGCGCAGGTTTCTTATGAGGTTTTTGAAGATCAGTCGGGCGCGCCGCGTTTGGCGGGGTGGGCCGCGCCTGAGGATGGGTTGCCACCGGTCAGAATGGGGCGGCAAACGGGCTCGGAGCCGCTTTTGGTGGTGCTTGATCCTGGTCACGGTGGCGTGGATCCCGGCGCGGAACGGGCTGGCACCAATGAAAAAGAACTGATGCTACGCTTCGCGCGAGAGCTGCGTGAGACCTTGATCAGGGCAGGGGGATTTGACGTAGCATTGACGCGCAACGAGGACGTGTTTGTATCACTCGACCGGCGCGTCGCCATTGCCCATGATCTTGGGGCCGACATATTTATCTCGCTGCATGCCGATGCGCTGACAAATGGGCGGGCGCATGGCGCGACCGTCTATACGTTGTCTGACACGGCCTCGGATGAGGCCAGCGCGGCGCTTGCTGAGCGGCACAATCGGACGCAAATCCTGGCAGGCGTCGATCTCAGTGAGCAAGATGACGTCGTCGCGGATGTGCTGATAGATCTGGCCCGCGCCGAGACGCAACCTAGATCTGATCAGCTGGCTCTGGCCATTCGCGCGGGCATCGATAACAAGAACCTTAAACTGAACTCTCGTCCGTTAAGATCTGCGGGGTTCTCCGTGCTGAAATCGCCGGATATCCCGTCGGTTTTGGTGGAGATTGGGTTCATGTCGTCGGAGCAAGATCTTAAGAATATTCAGGATCCCGATTGGCGCGCCAAGATGGCATCGGCCCTGCGCGATGCGCTTCAGGCGTGGCGCATTGCGGATGCGGCCTCTGCCCGGTTGGTGCGGCAGTGAGGCCCAGAATACAAGCGGTGACGTGCCGTTGCTGATCGGGATGTGTTTTGACGCTGGCCTGCGGTGCCCATATAGGTATCTCAGATCCAACATGGGGAGTTGACCCTTGCTTCGTGGTATCATGTCTTTCTTTGGCTCGATCTTCAGCCTGATCACTTTGGTGATCTTGATGATCGCGCTCAGCATCGGGGCGATTTTTGTCGTCTACGGCAAAGATCTGCCCAGCCACGAAAGTCTGGCCAACTACACGCCGCCTACGAACAGCCGGATCTACTCCACCGAGGGTCGCATCATCGATGAGTTTGCCAAGGAGCGCCGGCTTTTCACACCAGCGGAAGAAATCCCCGAGATGATAAAGCAGGCCTTTATCAGCGCCGAGGATAAAAACTTTTACACCCATGCGGGCTATGACGCGCGCGGGATCGCTGCGGCTGTTGTGGAAGCTGTGCAAACCCGCGGTCAAACCGTCCGGGGCGCATCGACCATCACGCAGCAGGTGATGAAGAACTTCCTGCTCTCTGGGGATCGCCGGATCGAGCGCAAGATCAAAGAGATCATCCTGGCCACGCGCATTGAGGACACGCTTGAGAAAGAAGATATTCTTGAGCTCTATCTCAATGAGATTTTCCTCGGCCAAAACTCCTATGGTGTCACGGCGGCGGCGCAGACTTACTTCAACAAAACCCTCTCTGAACTTGCCCCCCATGAGGCGGCCTTTTTGGCCTCCATGCCGCAGGCACCAGGCCGCACCCATCCTGTGCACCAAAAGGAGCGGCTGCGAGACCGGCGCAACTTTGTGCTGAGGGAGATGTATGAAAATGGCTACATCAGCCGCGAGGTCATGGAGGCCGAGCGCGCGCTCCCTCTCCTGTCCGTTCAAAATGACGACTACGCGCCGTTTCGGGACTCTTTGCCGCCACGGGACTATTTTACCGATGAGATCCGCAGGCAGCTCAGCCGGGATTTCGGAGAAGGGGAATTCTTCACGGGTGGCCTTGTTGTCCGCGCGACGATCGATCCGGAGCTGCAAGTGGAAGCCGCCCATGCACTGCAGCGTCAATTGGAAACCTATGATCGCAACCGCAAGGAATGGCGCGGGACAGGGATCGTGTTGCCGCCCGAGGCGCTTGAGGGCGACGCCTGGCGTGAGGCGCTGGCTGATACAGAGGTGTCGCGGGATGTGACGCTTGATGGGCAATGGTATCCGGCCGTTGTTTTGAGCATCTCTGATCAGCAAATGCGCATTGGCATCGAGGGTGTCGCAGACACCGACGCAGAGCCGCATGTCATCCCGCGTCGCGATATTGGGTGGTTGCCCGGCAATTTTCAGCAGACGTTTAAACTCGGTGAAGTGGTTCATGTCCGCCGCATGACCGACGATGACAGTGGCAGTTTTATCCGCTGGAGCCTGCGTCAGATCCCGGAAGTGCAGGGTGGGTTCATGGCAATGGACGTGAACTCTGGCCGCGTTTTGGCCATGCAGGGCGGTTTCTCCTATCAGCATTCCGTGTTCAACCGCGCCACCCAGGCGCAGCGTCAGCCGGGATCAAGCTTTAAGCCGTTTGTCTACGCGGCAGCGCTGGATTCGGGGTATTCGCCCGCAACCATCGTGATTGACGCCCCGATTGAGATCGACACGCCGCAAGGTCTGTGGACCCCGCGCAATTCTACAAATCAGTTCTATGGCCCGACGCCGCTGCGCACCGGCATTGAGATGTCGCGAAACCTCATGACCATTCGCCTGGCACAAGAGGTTGGCATGGACGTGGTGGCCGATTATGCCGAAGATTTTGGCGTCTATGACGATATGGGTCGGTTCCTGGCAAACTCTCTGGGGTCTGAGGAGACCACGCTTTACAACATGACGGCGGCCTATGCGATGTTTGCCAATGGCGGCGAACGCGTCCGCCCCACCCTGGTGGACAGGGTGCAGGATCGCAATGGCCGCACGATTTATCGCCATGACAGTCGCGAATGTTTGGATTGTGACAACGCCAATCTTGCGCGCAGCTTTGCGCCCGCCATCCGCACCAACCGCCAGCGCGTGATGGATGAGATCACGGCGTATCAGATCACATCGATGATGCAGGGCGTTGTGGACCGCGGCACAGCGTCTGGCGCGATCAACCTTCCGGTCCCGATCGCTGGCAAGACCGGCACCACCAATGATGCGCGCGATGTGTGGTTCGTGGGCTTTTCCAGCAATATCGTGGCGGGCTGCTACATCGGATATGACCAACCCCGCAGCCTGGGCCGAGGCGCCTTTGGATCCTCAATGTGCGGCCCTGTGTTTCAGCAGTTCATGAATAAAGCCATCAAGAAATACGGCGGCAGCACGTTCCCGGTTCCCGAAGGTGGCCGGTTTATCAAGATCGATCGGTTTTCCGGCGCCCGTCTGCCCGAAGGGGCAAGCGGTTCTTATGTCGTGGCAGAGTTTTTCCGAGACGGTGAAGAGCCGCTTTTTGGCTATGTCTTTGACGGCGGGTTTGCTATGGGAGACGATCTGCAGCTCTTTGAAGAAGACCGCTATTACGAAGACGACGGCGTTGCAACCGATGACACGGGGCAATCCAGCTTTGGCTCATTGAGTTCGGGTGGCCTGTACTAAGGCTTGGGAGCTTTGCAGCAATCAGATCAGACAAAGGCTGGACGCGGGCAACTTGCGTGGTGTGCGTCTATTTCGGCCAAATGCTGTGATCTGGAATTTGGTCGAAAGCTCGCATGGGACGCCGGGGATGAGGACAAACCACCCACGCCCTATGACGAGACGTGCTCAGCCTTGCTAAAACCCGCCATCGATTCGCTCGAATTCCTTAAAATTTGATCATAAATTCGAAACAATTTTGATAAATCACAATTAATAGACGGAGCAAAACACGTGATGGTTGTGCCAATTTAGCCATTTGTTTGGCGGCCGCAAAAAAAAATTGGCGGGCTGGCTGTTTCCATACGGTCAACAATAGCGGTGATTGGCGAGGCGCCATCGAAAAAGAGGGCATTTCACCTCTGGGTAGAAAGTTTTTCCTTTTCAGCGTTTTCACAACACTGGTGGCGCAAACATTGAGGGAGACCCCAAGCGCTGGAAAACCTACTGTCATATTTTTCGAAACGAGGCTTCGATCGGTTCTGACCAAAACGTGGCGTAATTGTGGCAAGATTTTGCGCATAATTTGCTTTCACCCACACAGAGGGTTGAGTAATTTCACGCAGTGCTCACTGGGGGGTACTCTTCGGTTCGGGGGCGGCCAGCCTGTGTGACGCGCTTAGGCGTCGCATCGTAGGTTTGGCTGGCACTATGCCGGACAACCTCAGTACAATGCGCACCCTCTGGCGAGGGTGAGCGGGACTGAACGGTGCGATTTCTTCATGTGCGTTGCATGAGTTTGTACCGGGCGGAAGCGTCCGGACGTGTGTGAGAGTGTGTGCCAGTGAAAGGGGAAGACATGCAAATGACCGTGAATACGCTGGACCTGATCGTGAGCAGTCTCGAAAGCGAGACGAGCCTCATTGCAAATGTTGTGCCGTGTTTTACGCCGGGTACGGTGATCGCGACGCCCACGGGCGAGCAGCGTGTCGAAGACCTTTCGGTCGGGGATCGCGTTTTGACGCGCGACAACGGTCTGCAAGAAGTCCGCTGGATCGGGTCCAGCCATTTGAGCGCCCATGACTTGGAAAAGGCACCGGATCTGCGTCCGGTTCTGATCCGGTCAGGTGCGCTGGAACACGGTTTGCCCGAGAAGGACATCCTCGTGAGCCCTTGGCACAATGTTTTAATCCAAAGCCAGTCTACTCGGGCCTTTTTTGACGAAAACGAAGTCTTGGCTGCCGCGGGTGATTTGACTCATATTGATGGTGTTGACGTCGCAGATGTGGCGGGTGTGACGTATATTCATTTTATGTTTGACCGCCATGAGGTCGTTCTCTCGAACGGGTTTTGGTCTGAAAGCTTGCGACCCGACGATGCCGTCATCGCCAGCATGGGCCAGAAACAACGCCGGGAGATTTTTCAGCTTTTTCCAGAGTTGCGAGATATTGAAGGGCGTAAAGCCTATCAGTCCGCCCGTCGCGCTCTGACAGGTGACGAGTGTCGTTTGTTAACAAAGTAGTATGTACGAGTGATGCAGCGAGGTCGGCGACGCGTTTTGTCGTGTAGACCTTTTGATGCCGGCTTGGGGGCTTGATCCGGTATCGATAAGGGCAGCCTCGGCGATTGTGCCGAGGCTGCTTTTTCATGCGGTTGCATTGCTTATGTTTGGAAAGATGAGGCGGGGGTCGTCTCTGTGGTTTGACGCGCCTGTTCGCAATCGGCCATCCTGATCCACCTGTTACGACGCTTTATGAACTAGGGTGAAAGGTGCCCAGCGGCTTACCGATCCCGCAAATTCCGAAGGAGAAGCGTCCCTGTCCGTTTTGGCGTGGCATGTCTCGACGGATGCCGCGCTGCTCAACACTGACGCAGAGGTCTTTTGCAGTGCAGTGCACAACGGCACTCTGATCAGTTGCGATGGTTTTTAACCTTACCCCTTCTGCTGACCCGTGAGGTAACAGACGTCATATGCCAGTGATCTTCCTGATGCGAAAACACCTCCGCAGGTCACCCAGGCAACCGTTCGGCCTCGGGGTTAAAGAGGGGGTTTGTAATCAAACGGGCAGGGCGCATATCGCCCAGGATTTCGATCTCGGCCTCTAATCCATCTGCTGCAAGCGTGCGTGGGATCAGCGCCATGGCGATGGATTTTTCCGCAAAGTGCGAATAACCGCCCGAGGTGCAAAAGCCCTCGACCTTGCCATCAATCCAGACCGGCTCGTAGCCGTGGACATCAGCATCATGGGCGTCAACGGAAAACGGCACGAGCGCACGTGCGGCCCCGCTGCTGCGCTCTTCCTCAGCTGCGGCCCGACCGATGAAATCGCTGTTCTTCGCAAAGCTGATAAAACGGTCCATGCCCGTCTCCCCGGGTGTGTAATCAGGGGAAAATTCGCTCAGCCAGGAGCCAAAGAACCGATCTAGCCTCAGGGACATCATCGCCCGCATGCCGAAGGGCCGCATGCCGTTGCTTTGCCCTGCCTCCCAAAGCACGTTCCAGAGCGCGCGTTGGGACATGGGATCGCAATAGATCTCATAGCCCAAATCACCCGTATAGCTTACCCGCTGGATCAGGCAGTCAACCATGCCCACCGTCGCCGGGCGCACGTCCATGAACCCCATGTCAGCCACTGAGTTGCGTGTGCAGGCTACAAGGACGTCACGGGCTTTCGGCCCTGCAATCTGAAACCCGTTCAGACGGTCTGAGATGTTTTCAACGCGCACGCCATCGGCTTCGTTCTGTTCAAACCAACGCATATGGTAGGCTTGTGCGCCGTAGCTGGCCGTCAGTTGAAACGCCTCATCAGACAGGCAAGAGACCGTGAAATCCCCGATCAACCGTCCTTTGTGCGACAGCATCGGGGTGAGCGACATGCGCCCGCGTTTGGGAATGCGTCCGGCCATGATACAGTCTAGCCAGTCCCGCGCATTGGGGCCGGTGACCAGATACTTGCCGAAATTATGCACCTCATTGATGCCCACGCCCTCGCGGACGGCCTTCACTTCGCGTTTCGTTGCCTCCCAGGCGTTGGAGCGGCGGAAGGAGGGCGTCTCGAACCGCGGTTCATCGCCTTCGGCGAAGTAATTGACCACCTCAAGGCCATATTGCTGGCCCCAGACCGCGCCCATGCTGTCGAAGACGTCATACATCGGCGTGGTGTTGAAGGGCCGCGCGGCGGGCAGCTCTTCATTGGGGTAGGCCACCGAAAACCGCTTTTGGTAGTTCTCAATCGACTTGGGCAGGGTGTAGCCCGGCGTGATCCAGTCGCCGAAGCGCGCCACGTCCATCGCTGTCACATCGCGCTCGCATTCGCCCTCGATCATCCACTGCGCCAGCATGAGGCCCACGCCGCCACCCTGGCTGAACCCCGCCATCACCCCGCAGGCGGACCAGTAGTTTCTCAAGCCCGGAACAGGACCCACCAGAGGGTTGCCGTCGGGCGCAAAGGTGAAGGGGCCGTGGATCACCGATTTGACGCCCGCGCGCTCAAGCGCCGGGAAGCGTCGGTAGGCAAAGTCGATCGAGTGTTCGATCTTGTCAAAATCATCTGGCAACAGCTCATGACCGAACTCCCATGGCGTGCCGTCCACTGCCCAGGGTTTGCAGGTCTGCTCGTAAAAGCCGATGCAGAGCCCGCGCCCTTCCTGACGCAGATAGCTTTCACCCGCAGGATCCATCACGTGGGGGTGCTCACCGCCGCCGTCGATGATCTCTGCGATCTCGGGAACCTCCTCGGTCACCAGATACTGATGCTCCATCGGGTAAAGCGGCACATAGACGCCTGCCATGGCGCCCACTTCGCGGGCCCAGAGGCCGCCAGCATTGACCACATGTTCGGCGTGGATGGTGCCTTTGTCGGTCACCACGTCCCAGGTCCCGTCCGCGCGGGGATTGGTCTCTTTTACCATGCAATGGGTTTCGATTGTGGCCCCGCCCATGCGCGCGGCTTTGGCGTAGGCATGAGTGGTGCCAGAGGGGTCCAGGTGGCCATCGAGCGGATCGTAGAGCGCGCCGAGGATGCCGTCGGTGTTGGTCACGGGTGCGATCTTCTTGATCTCGTCGGGGCCGACAATCTCGGTCTCAAGGCCCATGTAGCGGTGCTTGGCGCGTTCGGCGAGCAGCATGTCAAAGCGATCTTGGTTGTCCGCCAAGGTGACGCCACCCACGTGATGCAAGCCGCACGACATGCCGGTGATCTCTTCGAGTTCCTTGTAAAGCTTGATCGTATAGCCCTGCAGCGCGGCCATGTTGGTGTCGCCGTTGAGCGTGTGAAACCCGCCGGCTGCGTGCCATGTGGAGCCTGAGGTCAGCTCTGAGCGCTCCAGCAGCATGACATCAGACCAACCGAGCTTTGTGAGGTGATAGAGCACCGAGGCGCCGACGACACCGCCGCCGATGACGACGACTTGGGTTGTGGTTTTCATGGCGCTGTCTCCCCGCACTGCACGATGGGTCCACTGTGTCTTTTAGAGGCGGCGAGGCATGTCCAAAAACGACCAAATTCGTCGGTTCCGATGACCCAAGACGCGCGCGGGTTCAACGCGTTTTGGAACGTCTGTATCACGTCGCTATAACGCCGGTACGCACGCGTTTGCTATTGCAGATTGGCCCGACCAAGCTCCGGGCAGCATCGCTTGAACAACGCTGCCCATGCATTTGTCAGTCGCTATCTGAGCCCGCGATCACTTTCCACAGCACCGCACCCACGGCGCCACCGATGAGCGGAGCCACCCAGAATAGCCAAAGCTGCGTCAGCGCAGGACCATCTGCAAAGATCGCCACGCCGGTTGAGCGGGCCGGATTGACCGAGGTGTTGGTGATCGGGATCGACACCAAATGGATCAATGTCAGACCAAGGCCGATGGCAATGGGGGCAAATCCGGCTGGTGCGTTCTGGGAGGTCGCGCCGAGAATGATGATGAGGAAGAACGCCGTTAGTACGATCTCTGTCACCAGCCCGGACATCATGGAGTATCCGCCTGGCGAGGCTTCTGCGTATCCGTTGGAGGCAAACCCGCCGACGCCGGCGAAATCCGGTGCGCCCGAAACGATCAGATAAAGCACGATGGCGGCCAGAACGGCACCCACCACCTGGGCGATCCAGTAGGGGATCAAAAGTTTGCTTTCAAATCGGCCCGCCACCATCAGGCCCAAGGAAACGGCAGGATTGAAATGGCCGCCGGAAATATGCCCGACCGCATAGGCCATGGTCAAAACGGTCAGTCCGAAGGCCAGGCTGACCCCGGCCCAACCGATCCCCACATCTGCCACACCGGCTGCCAAAACAGCGCTGCCGCATCCGCCAAGAACAAGCCAGAACGTGCCGAAGCACTCGGCAAGAAGTTTGTTTGTCATGTTGTGTCCCTCATCACGATGAAAATTCGTGGAGCTTTGATTTGTTCTACTGGTCCAAATCTCTGATCTGCGCCTGGAAATCATCCGTCCCTGTGGGCCCCGCGTCAAGCCGGGTGGTTGGGTTACCAGCTTTTGGTCCACCAAGCGCTCACAGGTCAGAGACAGAGCACCGCCGCGTGCAGCGTCCTTGGATCGCACAAGCGCGACGAAACATGTCGGAAACGGGCATTTACACCGATCTTGGTCACGGCAGGATGTGGTCAAACCGACGAAAGGACCAGACCATGAAAACCCACGCGCAGGCGGTTGTCATCGGTGGAGGCGTGATCGGGTGTTCGATCCTCTATCATCTGGCCAAGCTTGGGTGGAAAGACGTGGTGCTTCTGGAGCGCGATGAGCTGACCTCCGGATCCACCTGGCACGCGGCGGCGGGCATTCACGGGCTCCATGACAGCGCCAATATCAGCCGGATCCAGCACTATACGATGAACCTCTACAACGAGCTCGAGGCCGAAACCGGCCAAAGCTGCGGGGTGTTTCAGCCGGGTTCTCTTTATCTGGCACAGACCGAAAACCGCGAGCATCAGCTGAAGCTGCAGGCCGCCAAGGCGCGGCTTTACGGCATGGATTTTCATGAGATTAGCCGGGAGGAGGCCGAGGAAAAGCACCCGCTCGTGAATTTCGACGGCATCCGCTGTATCATGTGGGAAGACAGCGGCGGCAATGTGGACCCTTCGGGCGTCACCAATGCCTATGCCATCGGTGCGCGCCAGCGGGGGGCGGAGATTTATCGTTTCACGCCGGTGACCGGCACGCAGCCGCAGCCTGACGGGACATGGGTGGTTGAGACACCCAAGGGCAACATTCAGACAGACTGGTTGATCAATGCCGCGGGGCTCTGGGGCAGGGAGGTCGCCGCGCTTGCCGGGATCGAGGTGCCGCTGCAACCGACCGAGCATCAGTATTTTGTCACAGAGACCATTCCGGAGATCGAAGCCATCGGGCGTCGCCTGCCCTCGGTCGCGGACCGGGATGGCGAGTATTATATGCGCCAGGAGGGCAAAGGCTTCTTGATCGGTGCCTATGAGCGCGACATGCGGTTCTGGGCCGAGGACGGCACGCCGCTTGATTTTGCCCATGATCTTTTCCCCGACGATCTGGAACGGATCGCGGAGAATGTGATGCGAGCGATGTCGCGCGTTCCGGTGGCCGAGACGGCTGGGATCAAGCGCGTGATCAACGGGCCGATGATCTGGTCGCCCGACAGCAATGTGATCCTTGGCCCGGTGCCCGAGCTGCGCAACTACTTCATGTGCGGGGGCATCATCCCCGGCTTCAGCCAGTCAGCGGGCATGGGCCAGATGGTGGCGCAGTGGATCATCGAGGGCGAGATGGCCTATGACATGTTCCCCTGGGACATCGCGCGGTACGGGCTTTGGGCCAATAACAAACGCTTCGTGCGGGCCAAGGTCGAGGATGTCTACACCCATCGCTTTGCCATTCACTATCCCAATGAAGAGCGCGCCGCCGGACGGCCGCTGCGCACGCGACCTGTCTACGAGATGCAAGCCGAGATGGGCGCAGTCTTTGGTCTGAACTATGGCTGGGAGCATCCGCTCTGGTTTGCCAAAGAGCCGGGCGTGACGGATACAAACGGGTTCACGCGGCAGAATTGGTGGGAACCGGTGGGCGAGGAGTGCAAGATGCTGCGCGAGAACGCAGGCATCATCGATATCTCCAATTTCGCCAAGTACCGCGTGAAGGGGCCAGGTGCGGAGGCGTGGCTCAACGCGCTCTTTGCCAACCGGATGCCGCGCGAGGTGGGCCGGTCTTGTCTGACCCCGCTCATTTCCGTGCGGGGTGGGATTGCAGGCGATGCGACAGTGACGCGGGTGGCCGAGGATGAATTCTGGGTAATCTCATCGGGCATGGCCGAGCGCTATCACAGCCGCTTCTTCCAGATGGTGCCGCTGCCAGAGGGCACGGTGTTTGAAAGCCTCACGGACAGCCATTGCGGGTTCAATGTGGCCGGGCCGCGCTCGAGAGAGCTGTTGCAGCGGCTGACAAACGATAGCCTCTCCAACGAGGATTTCCCGTTCATGCGCTCGAAAGTGAGCGAACTGGCGGGGATCGGCTGTCTCGCGCTTCGGGTGAGCTTTACCGGGGATCTGGGATGGGAGCTGCACTGTGCCGCCGAGGATCAGGAAACGCTCTATCGCGCGCTGCTTGAAGCGGGTGAGGCGGTGGGTGCCGGTCCGGTGGGCGGGCGTGCTCTGATGTCGCTCAGGGTAGAGAAAGGCTATGGCTCCTGGAGCCGGGAGTACTCGCCCGAGTACTATCCCCATGAGGTGGGGTTTGAGCGTCTGTGCAAGATGGACAAACCTTTCCTCAACCGTGATGCGGCCATTGCGGCGATGAAGGACGACCCGCGAGAGACCTTGATCATGCTGCATCTTGGTGAGGCAGATGTGACAGCCTCCAACGCGGATGCTACGGGCGGGGAGCCCATTTTCTTTGATGGCGAGGGCGTTGGCCGGGTGACGTCGGGCGCGTACGGCTATTCCGTCGAGATGTCGCTGGCCATGGGCTATGTGAAGGCGGGCACGGCCAAAGCGGGTGACGAAGTGGATGTCATGGTGCTGGGACAGCCGCACAAGGCACGTGTTTTGGCAGAGCCACCGTTTGATCCGAAGGGCGAGAGGCTGCGCGCCTAATTTTGGTTGATCAAGCGCCGCCGACTGCTGCACACATGTCATTCCAGATGTCAGGCGCGATCACCGCTCTGCACTTTTGGCAAGCTTGTCCGATAAAAGTACCGTTTCCGGTTCCACGTAGATATGGAATCGCGTGGGCGGTCCAATCCTACTGCGCGCCGTCAGGAAGTGGATATCAACGACAACATCGATGGTGTCATACCACGTGATCCCGCGATCGCGCCAATTCAGATCAAGGAAATGGTTCGAGTCTTCGTACCACTGCTCAATGGGGGCTCTCGGAATCATATTAGTAGGGCCGTTCGCCTCAACGATCTTGAACACAACGGCGTAGCTCTGAACCGGGACGGGATGTCCTTCGGGCACCTCGAAGTGCAAAAAAACGCCTCCGAAATCTGAGCAAGACGTATTTCTTATTGCGGATTTGATCCGCACCGAACTGATATCAGCAATGATCGGCGCGGGGATTTCTTGCGAATAGTCATCGGGATCTGTGGGGAGCACGAGCGGGTCCGCTGCGAAGGTATCCTCTTGGAACGGGCTCCATCCCAGGCCAGGTATGCAGGCGAAGGCTGGGCTGGAGAGCAGCGACAGGGCTATAAGGACGCTCGCCAACATTCCCGAGGGGAACGCGTTTAGGGGGCGGACAGATGTCTTGCGATGTCTATTGTACATGGGCCGATTTTAGCACGCGATGGCAGACGCCTCAATTCAGCCACTTACGCATGTTAATACTCCTGCGAAGCGCGGAGGAGGTTTGCGACGTGACTGATATCAACCAGTCTGAAATGGCCTTTGTTTTCAAACATTGGGGGCTTTGGGCCGTGATGTTCGGGGCGCTCGCTGTCGCGCTGGTCTTCCTCCAGATGCAATTGCTCTCCATGCAGGAGGCCGCGCCCATCGGGCAGCAGATCGGCGAGATCGCAGGCGAGATCAAGCGCAACGCGTGGCGGTCTTTTCTTGGTCTGTCGCCGCCGGAGCCGGAGCCTGTGCCTGCGTCGCGCGACGTGTTCGGCATCATCTTTGCCACGACCCCGTTTGTCGCGGGCGTGGCGCTTGTTCTGTCTGTCATTTCGTTCCTCAAACGCGAGAACTGGCGCCTTGGCTTCATGGGCGTTGCCCTTGGCGGAGGCGCGATCCTGTTTCAGTTCGCCTGGTGGATGGTCATGGTGCTTCTTGGCTTCTTGTTGCTGTTCAAGATCGTGGAGAACATCGGCGATATCTTTTCCTTCGGCGGCTAGGCCAGGCGCCTGTTGCAGACAGATGGCCTTGGCTTGAGACTAATTTGAGAGACGCGCCGCGGTGCTCTTATGCAGCGGAGGTCGATATCGGATCTGCCCACATTTTTCCCGCGCGTGGCGTATCTATTTTGAAATCCGTTGCGTGGGCTTTGTAGAATGTCTTTCCGAATTGATGCGCGGCTTTCATGGGGGCGCTAGGGTCGCGGCATATGTCACCGCGTGCGTTGCCATAGCCATGAACCACGCCTGCAAAGTTGGAGTTTGTGTAGCGACTGAATTCCTGCACCTGATGCACGATACCGTGGGAAACGGTGGGGAAGGTTTCCTCGGAACTCAGCACCATACCGATCCGCTTGCCTTGGATTTCGGACAGTACACGTGGGGACCCGGGATAGGACGCGGCGACATAGCAAAACATCCGATCAAAAAACGCTTTGAGCTGCGCTGACATGCCGTACCAGTAGATGGGGGTGGCGAGGATCAGACCGTCCGCTGGCAGAAACTCATTGAAGAAGAGATCATGATATCCGTCCTTGATGCCGCATTGCCCGTCTGCGCAGCGACACGCTTTGCAGTCCTTCAGAAAGCCATCGATGACTGCGTTCAGATCGCGGTGGGTTGCGTCATGCCCCGCTTCCTGGAGGCCTGCGAGCACCTCTCCCGCCAGAAGGGTAGAGTTGCCTGTCTGTCTCGGGCTGGACGTCAGAACGAGGGTTTTCATGTCATGATCTCCGGTGTGTGTGGCATTTGATCTTGACGATTTAACGAGTGGTCACCATGAAGCAAGTACGTACCTTTTGGTAACTATCCTGAGGCACAAGATGGACAGCAGCAAACCTGACCCGAGCGTGTTTGATGCCGAGTGTTCTGCGCGGCACGCACTGGAATTGATTGCCAGCAAGTGGGCTGTCTTAATCCTATCAGCCTTGGCGGAGGCCCCGATGCGCAACGGGGCGTTGATGCGGCGCATCGATGGTATCTCACAAAAGATGCTGACCCAAACCCTGCGCGATCTTGAGAGAAATGGTCTTGTCGTGCGCGAAGACATGAAGACGATCCCGCCGCATGTCTCCTACCGGCTGAGCGAGCTTGGCTGGTCCCTGAGTTCGGCATTGATCACGTTGGATCGATGGGCCGAGCATAATTTCCCAGAGTTGGATCGGGCGAAAGAGACCTACGACCTGCAAAACGGCTAGATGTGCCGCGTGGGTCCATTTTGGATCAGACGCCGCGCCAGATCCAACCACCGCCCAGAATGCGTGATCCGCTCGTTTCGTAGAACACGCAGGCCTGGCCGGGGGAAACGCCGACCTCTGGCGCAAAGAGTTCCACCTCAGCTTCGGTTTCCGAAATCGGCCGAATGATCGCCTCCCGTGGTGGCCGAGTGGAGCGCACCTTTACCGAGACATGCCATTCCTCCTGGGATGTCAAAGGCGCATCGCCCAGCCAGTTGATCTCCCGCACCGGGACAGTGCGCGTCGACAAAAGCTCTTTGGGACCCACGAGCACGCGCTGTGCGTCCACATCAAGTTTCACGACATAGAGCGGCTCGCTGAGGCCGCCGATGCCCAAGCCGCGGCGTTGGCCGATGGTGTAGTGGATCACGCCTTGATGGGAGCCGAGAACGCGCCCGTCCACATGGACAATCTCTCCGGGCTCCGCCGCGCCCGGGCGTAGTTTCTCAATGACCGAGGCGTAATTGCCGCCGGGTACAAAGCAGATATCTTGGCTGTCGGGTTTGTTGGCGACGGTTAGGTTGTACTTCGCCGCCAGCTCACGCGTGGCGTCTTTGGAGGGCAGGTGGCCCAACGGAAAGCGCAAAAAGCTCAACTGCTCCGGCGTTGTGGAAAACAGAAAGTAGCTTTGATCGCGATTGGCATCGGCCGCGCAATGCAGTTCAGGGCCGGATGCGCCAAGCTTGCGCTGAATGTAATGGCCCGTCGCCATGCAATCGGCATCTAGATCGCGCGCGGTTTGCAGAAGGTCTTTGAATTTCACACGCTCATTGCAGCGGATGCAGGGCACAGGCGTGGCACCCGCCAGATAGCTGTCGGCAAATTCGTCGATCACCGCATCTTTGAACAGGTTCTCGTAATCCAGCACGTAATGGGGAAAGCCCATCTCTTCGGCCACGCGGCGCGCATCGTGGATGTCGACGCCAGCGCAGCACGCACCTTTCTTCGCCAAAGCCGCGCCATGATCGTAAAGTTGCAGCGTCACACCCACCACGTCATAGCCTTCTTCCGCTAGCATGGCCGCGACAACAGAGCTGTCCACGCCGCCAGACATCGCCACCACGACACGGGTGTCGGCAGGGGCTTTGGCCAGGCCCAGGGAATTGAGATCAGAATCGAGCGCCATGACATCTTAGCTTTGGGTTGAAAGTACTGCGGAATATAGGAAAATCCTAATTACTCTCAAGGTGGTGTTTCATTCGGTGTTAAGTGTCATTGCGCATCCTTGGTCGCGTAATCACACGAGAAGCGCCATGTATCTCAAAAAAGTTGATGGGCCAAGATCTGTTAAGCTCCCTGATGGCACGGTGATGAGCCGTGCCGACCTCCCGCCTATGGAGACGACGCGCTGGGTTGCCTCGCGCAAGCTGGCCGTTGTGCGCGGCGTCATGCACGGGCTGATCACGCAGGATGAAGCCTTGGAGCGCTACAGTCTCAGCGATGAAGAGTTTCAGGAATGGCTCACATGCCTGTCGGAACGGGGCGCTGATGGCCTCAAAGCCACACATCGTTAAGGCGAAATCGCAAGGCGCACTAGACAACCTAGGGTAGATAGTGCAGTTTCTTTCCTATTGGTAACGTGTGATTAACCAATTCTTGGCAACCTAAGATTGAAGAGGACGGATAGTAGCGGAGACGAAGAATGCGCGTGCTTCTTGTGGAAGACGACCCGACGACGTCGAAAAGCATTGAGTTGATGCTCACTCATGCAAATCTCAACGTCTATACAACGGATCTTGGTGAAGAAGGCATCGATCTTGCCAAGCTCTATGACTATGATTTGATTTTGCTGGATCTCGGACTGCCCGACATGAGTGGCCATGAAGTGCTGCGCCAGTTGCGATTGTCGCGAGTCGAAACCCCGATTTTGATCCTAAGCGGCGAAAATGACACGGAAAACAAGATCAAAGGCTTCGGATTTGGCGCAGATGACTACCTGACAAAGCCGTTCCATCGCGAAGAACTGGTGGCCAGGATCCATGCGATCATTCGGCGGTCCAAAGGGCACTCCCAATCGGTCATCAGAACAGGCAAGGTGCATGTCAATCTAGACGCCAAGACGGTGGAAGTGGCCGGCCGCACGGTGCATCTGACAGGCAAGGAATACCAGATGCTAGAGCTTTTGAGCCTGCGCAAAGGCACAACGCTCACCAAAGAGATGTTTCTCAATCACCTCTACGGCGGCATGGATGAACCTGAGCTCAAGATCATCGATGTGTTCATCTGCAAGTTGCGCAAGAAATTGTCGGTCGCGACAGAAGGTGAGAACTACATCGAAACGGTTTGGGGGCGTGGATACGTCCTGCGCGATCCCGATCCTGCCACGAGTGACTCACCGCCCATCGCCGTGAGTGCCTGATCGCAGTGCTTGGCTAGGACCGCTCCGGTAGAATTGCAGGTTCTACGCTCTTCGAAAGCGCCTGATTGGCTGGACCAAAGGCACATCGCGCCCTATCACATCCTGTGGTAGGGCGTTTTTTCGTGATGCCCGCGTAATGATGCAGCGCCACATAAAGTGCGCCCCTTTCTGGGCATGACGAAGAAAAGGCTCGATGATGAGCGACAAAGACATCTCGCAGCTGAGCGAAGAAGACGCGGCGGAAGAACTCAAACGGCTCGCCGCCACGATCGCTGCGGCCAACACGGCCTATCACACGCATGATGCCCCTGAGATCAGCGATGCAGACTTCGACGCACTGAAAGCGCGTAACCTCGCAATCGAAGCCCGGTTCCCCGAGCTCAAGCGCAGCGATAGCCCCTCAAATCACGTGGGCGCTGCGCCATCTGAGGCCTTTGCCAAGATCACTCATGCGGTGCGCATGTTGAGCCTCTCCAACGCGTTTGATGACGCCGATGTGGCAGAGTTCGACGCCCGCATTCGCCGCTATCTGGGCCTGGCAGATGACGCGCCGCTTGCGTTCACGGCAGAGCCAAAGATCGATGGATTGAGCCTGAGCCTGCGCTACGAAGAGGGCAAGCTGGTGCAAGCGGCCACCCGTGGCGACGGCGAGGTGGGCGAGAACGTCACCGCCAATGCCCTCACCATTGATGACATTCCCGCCACTGTAGAGGGCGCACCGGACGTGATGGAAATCCGCGGTGAGGTGTATATGAGCCACGCAGATTTTGACGCACTCAACGCGCGTCAAACCGATGCAGGTGCCAAAACCTTCGCCAATCCGCGCAATGCGGCCGCGGGATCCTTGCGCCAGCTCGACGCGGCGATCACGCGGTCACGTCCTTTAAGATTTTTTGCCTATTCCTGGGGGGAGCTGTCCGAGCCCCTCGCAGAGACCCAAATGAGCGCGATTGAGCGCATGGCGCATCTGGGCTTTCAAACAAATGTCCGCACGCAGCTTTGCATCGGTGTCATAGAAATGCTCGATCATTATCGGAGCATTGAGCAGGCCCGCGCCACGCTGGGCTATGACATTGATGGCGTGGTCTACAAGGTCGATGATCTGGCGCTGCAGGGGCGTCTTGGCTTTCGGTCCACCACGCCGCGCTGGGCAACGGCCCATAAATTTCCCGCGGAGCTCGCATGGACCCGGCTGGAAGCGATCGACATTCAGGTGGGCCGCACGGGCGCGCTCAGCCCGGTTGCGCGTCTGACCCCGATCACGGTGGGCGGCGTGGTCGTCTCCAACGCGACGCTTCACAACGAAGACTATATCGCAGGCAAAGATTCCAAAGGGCAGCCGATCCGCGATGGCAAGGACATCCGCGTTGGCGACTGGGTGCAGGTCTACCGCGCGGGGGATGTGATTCCGAAAATCGCGGATGTGGATCTGTCGAAACGCCCCGAAGATGCGGTGCCGTATCAGTTTCCGACGATCTGTCCTGAATGCGGTTCTGAGGCGATCCGGGAAGAGGGCGACTCTGTGCGGCGCTGTACGGGCGGGCTCAGTTGCCCGGCGCAGGCGGTGGAGCGTCTCAAGCATTTCGTCTCGCGCGCGGCGTTTGACATTGAAGGCCTGGGCTCCAAGCAGGTGGAACAGTTTTACCGCGATGGATGGGTGGCGGAACCGGCGGACATTTTCACGCTAAAAGCGCACTATGGCGAGGGCATCCAGCAGTTGAAGAACCGGGAAGGCTGGGGCGAGAAAAGCGCGAGTAACCTCTTTCAAGCTATTGAGGAAAAGCGGAATATTCCTTTTGCGCGCGTCCTGTTTGCGCTTGGCATTCGCCATGTGGGTGAACAGGCCAGCACGCTCATTGCGCGTACCTACGGGGAGTGGGACGCGTTTCTGACCGCGATGGATGGGGCTTCAGAGTATGCTGGTGAGACCTGGGACGGGCTTTTGTCCATCGACGGTGTGGGTGAGGTGATGGCCAGGAGCTTGGTCACCGCATTCGCCCAACCTCAAGAGCGTCAGAGCATTGACCGGCTGACCGCGCATTTGGCCATCGAAAGCGCCGAACGCCCGGAGACTGATGGCAGCCCGGTGGCTGGCAAAACGGTGGTTTTCACCGGATCACTGGAAAAGATGACCCGCGCCGAGGCCAAGGCACGTGCCGAAGCCATGGGGGCGAAAGTGTCGGGATCTGTCAGTGCCAAGACTGACCTTGTTGTCGCCGGGCCAGGGGCTGGATCCAAAGCCAAAAAGGCCGAAGATCTGGGCATTGAAATGATCAATGAGGATGATTGGCTGGCCCTGATCGGCGCCGCGTAATCGAGATGGTAGGGCGGCCGGAAATCTTGTTTCCGCTCTTTGCAGGGCTTGAAACGCTGGACGGCGTCGGCCCAAAATCTGCGCAGAATTTCAAAGGTCTGGCGGTAGAAAAGCCGCGTGATCTGCTCTTCACGCTGCCCTATTCTGGCATTGATCGTCGCCCCGTGCCAACGGTGCAAATGGCGGATTTACCGAAAGTCTTGACCGTTGAGATCACGGTGGGCCGGCACCTTGCCCCAAGTGCACGTGGGCGGCCCTATCGCATCGAAGTGCAGGATGCGCAGGCCTCCTTTCACCTCATCTTTTTTCATTCTCACCCCGATTATCTCCAAAGGACTTTGCCTGAGGGTTCGCGTCGGGTCGTATCGGGCAAGGTGGAGCTCTTTGACAGCATCGCGCAGATGACTCACCCAGACTTTGTGGTGCCGCCGTCTGAGGCCCGCGAGATCCCGGAATTTGAGCCGGTTTACCCCAAGACCGCAGGCATCACGCAAAAGCTGATGCTCAAGGCAACACGGTCGGCCTTGGCGCGGGCGCCTGATCTGCCAGAATGGATTGATCCCGGTTTGAAGGCCGAAAAAGACTGGCCCACATGGTGCGACGCGATTGACGCCGCCCATGCGCCCACAACGATAACGGCGCTCTCTCCGGAAGATACGGCGCGCGCGCGGTTGGCCTATGATGAATTGCTCGCCCATCAAATGACGCTGGCCTTGGCGCGTGCGCGGGTGCGGCGTGCGAAAGGGCGCGTGACGCAAGGCGACGGGTCGCTCAGGCAGGCCGTTTTGGCGGGGCTGCCGTATCGCCCGACCGGGGCGCAGACGCGATGCATCGCTGAGATCGCGGAAGACATGGCGAGCGCCCGGCGGATGAACCGCCTGTTGCAGGGCGATGTGGGGGCGGGCAAGACGCTGGTGGCGCTCTGCGCGCTTTTGATTGCAGTTGAAGCCGGCGGGCAGGGCGTGATGATGGCCCCCACCGAGATCTTGGCACGCCAGCATCTCGAGGGGCTCCGGCCCTTGGCAGCGGCCGCGGGCGTGCGATTGGAGATCCTGACCGGGCGCGACAATGGCGCGGCGCGGCGTGAAAAACTGGCCGCGCTGGAGGATGGGGCGATCCAAATTCTCGTGGGCACCCATGCTGTCTTTCAAAAGGATGTGGTTTTTGCGGATCTGCGTCTGGCTGTCGTGGATGAACAGCACCGCTTTGGCGTGCGCCAACGGCTGGAGCTGGGCCGCAAGGGCGAAGATGCGGATGTGCTGGTCATGACGGCGACACCCATACCGCGCAGCCTCTCGCTTGCCCATTACGGGGATATGGACATCTCCGTGCTGGACGAAAAACCGCCCGGCCGCAAACCGGTGACCACCGCGTTGATCAATATGGACCGGATGGAAGACATCACAGCCCGCCTGCGCCGGGCCATCGATGAGGGGCGTCAGGCCTATTGGGTCTGCCCATTGGTCGACGAAAGCGAGCAGGTCGATCTGTCCAGCGCGGAAGAGCGGTTCAAACATCTCCGCGCGGTTTTGGGCGAAGGAACCGTCGGTCTGGTGCATGGTCAAATGCCCGCTGAGGCCAAAGACGCTGCGATGCGGGCGTTTCAGACCGGCGAGACCGCCGTTCTGGTGGCAACAACCGTCATCGAGGTGGGGGTCGATGTTCCCAATGCCTCGATCATGGTCATCGAGCGGGCGGAGCATTTTGGCCTGGCACAGCTGCATCAGCTGCGTGGCCGCGTGGGGCGCGGCGCGGCACAGTCGACCTGTTTGTTGGTCTATCAGGGCCCGCTGGGGGAGGCGGGTGAGCGGCGGCTCTCGACCATGCGCGACACCGAGGATGGGTTCGCCATTGCCGAGGTGGATCTGGAGATGCGCGGGGCGGGGGATCTGATTGGCACGGCGCAATCGGGTCTGCCGCGCTTTCGGGTCGCTGACATTGAACGTCAGACCGCGCTTATGAAAACCGCACAGCAAGACGCTCGAAAGTTGTTACTGGATGATCCCGAGTTGACCTCTGAGCGGGGGCAGGCGGCGCGGATCCTGCTATGGCTCATGGAACAAGACCAAGCCATTCGTTTGATCGATGTGGGTTAAATCACCCATTCCAGTGTGAGAACAAAACTTCCTTGGAAAATCAGAGGCTTGCCGAGGGTTGACGTAAAAAGTTCGCGTTTGTTCTCATAAAGTTCTTTACAAGACATGAATAAAATGAGAACAAATTAGCAACAACGCAAACATATCCGAGGCCAGCATGACCAAGCGCATCAAACACATCACCGCCCAAGCCCAAGACAGTTATCTCGGCGATATCGTCGGCGGTGCCGCATTGATGATCATTTTGGTGGCTGGCCTTCATTTGCCCGGCCTATTCTGAAAACGATCTTCTGAAGACGATCTTATCGTATTGAAAGGTTCTGCCTGCGACGCTCCTGATCTCTCTCGCGCACTTGCATCTACTGTCCCAACTTAGGATGCCATAGCGCACTGTCCCGCGCCAAACCGGGGTCCGCCTCATCCCCCCGGTTGAATACGTCCCGCGCGAGAAATCACACCGGAGCACCGCATTCCTTCCGCCGCCGCTTGTTGCAAGCGCGCGGCGGTTTTTTTGGTTTGGGTCCAGAGAATAACGGCGCGGGCGCGGGCGGGCGCTTCGGGATCACTTCAGCTGGGCGTCACGCGCAGGAGGCTTTGACCTCATCCATGGCCTCCACCAGCGCATCAAGCGTCAGCAAGATCGAGGCATGGCGGTTGGCAAACCCGCTCGCTGCGCGCAGAACTTCGAGCTCGTCAAATGGGGCGGGCGGACGTGCCGCATCTTCAGACAGCATCGCTTTTAACGCGTCACGCGCAGTGCGCACCTGTTGCCGTGATTGCCCGATGATGTTGGACCCGACCACGCTCGCAGCGGCCTGACCCAGGGCACAGGCCTTCACGTCGGCTGCATAGTCGGTGATGATCTCGCCATCGGTGGTGATGTCCACTGTCACGGTGGAGCCGCAGAGAGGGGCGCGTTTTTGAACGCTCACATCGGGATCTTGCAGGCGTCCGACGCGCGGCATCATGGCGGCCAACTCCAAAATGCGGGCTGAATACAGCTTTATCAGGTCGCTTTCGCCGCTCATGTCTTTCCCTTTGTGACTTACCCCCATAAATAGTCGGCCAATCTGCAGACGCAAAGGACTTTCTGGCATGCTTGATCCAGACACGCTGAAACTGACGAAAGACGGCTTGATCCCTGCGATTGCACAGGATCATGAGACAGGTGACGTGCTTATGATGGCATGGATGAACCCCGCGTCCTTGGCGCGCACTTTGGAAACGGGTCGGGTTACGTATTGGAGCCGGTCTCGGCAAGAGCTGTGGGCCAAGGGGGACACCTCTGGCAACATCCAAGAGCTTGTTGATATGCGCGTGGATTGCGATCGGGATTGCCTGTTGATGCAGGTAAAACAGACCGGACCAGCATGTCACACGGGACGCCGCAGTTGTTTTTATACAGCAATCAGAGATGGTTCCGAGGTGGAATTGATGCGTCCGATGACGTGATCCTGAAGACGCTCAAAGGTCCACCATCTCTCGGATTTGCGCCGGGGTAAGGCCTGCATCTCTGTATGTCGAGATGGCGCGGGCATCATCGCGTTTCGCAAGCCGCTTGCCTGCATCGTCACGGATCAGGCGGTGATGATGGTAGATCGGGGTGGGAAACCCAAGCAACCGCTGCAGGAGGACATGGATCCCCGTGGCTGCGCTTAGGTCTGCGCCGCGAATGACATGCGTGATGGATTGATCGGCGTCATCGCAGATGATCGAGAGGTGGTAAGAGGCGCCCATACCGGGGCGCGCGAGAGCCACATCGCCTGCCGTTCTGTCCAACCGGCCGATTGAGATGTCTCCCGAGTTTTCGCCTGCTTCCCGATATGAGAGGTCTTCCACCCGCGACAGGGCGCGCGCCATGTCAATGCGCAGCGGCACGTCGGGCATCGGACCGCGGCAGGGCTTTTCTGGTCGGCAGGTGCCAGGATAAATGAGCCCGTCTGGGCCGGAGATCGGTGCGCCTTCCTGCGGCGCTGAGGCCGCCGCACGGATATCGGCGCGTGTGCAGGTGCACGGATAGAGAAGACCTTGATCCCAAAGGTTTTGAAGCGCCTCGATATAGCGTGGCAGACGGCCTGATTGTCGCCACACCTCTGGTTGCCAAACGAGGCCCAACCAATGCAGATCCGTCTTGATCAAGTCTTCCCACTCTGGACGGCTGCGCGATTGATCCAGATCGTCAATGCGCAGGTAGAATGCGCCGCCCGCAGAATGGGCCATATCATGAGCAAGGCAGGCCGAATACGCATGACCCAGATGCAGAGGCCCCGTAGGTGATGGTGCAAATCGGGTCCGAAAAGTCATTCAGTATCAGATCGCTGCGCCGTGATGCTCATGCTGCCTCTCGCGCACTTTGGTTCAGCCATGCGGTCCAGGCGGCTTTGGCTCGATCTGTGTAGGCTTTGTACCTGTCACGGCGTCCGCGACGACCGCCTTTCAGCCCGTCCACAGGTCGGAAAAGGCCGAAATTCACGTTCATCGGCTGAAACGTCTTGGCCTCAGCGCCGCCTGTGATGTGGTGAATGAGCGCGCCCATGGCGCTGTCCTGCGGAGGTTGGGGCAGCGCCTGCCCCAAGATCTCTGCGGCGGCCATGCGCCCGGCCAAGAGCCCCATTGCGGCAGATTCCACATAGCCCTCCACGCCCGTGATCTGACCGGCGAACCGGATGTTCGGGCGTGATTTTAGACGCATCTGAGCGTCGAGAAGGGTCGGGGAGTTGAGAAACGTGTTGCGATGTATCCCGCCCAGCCGGGCAAAGCCAGCCTCTTGCAGGCCGGGGATCATGCGCAACACCTCTGTCTGGGCGCCGTACTTCATTTTTGTCTGAAATCCGACAATGTTATAGAGCGTTCCTAAGGCGTTATCCCGGCGCAGTTGCACCACTGCGTGAGGTTTCTGATCCGGCGCGTGAGGGTTTGTCAGCCCCACGGGTTTCATCGGCCCATGGCGCAACGTTTCCCGACCGCGTTCGGCCATGACTTCAATGGGCAGGCAGCCATCGAAATACCCGGCGGTCTCGCCTTCATGGAATTCAGTTTTGTCCGCCGCGAGCAGCGCGTCGATAAAAGCCTCATACTGATCGCGGGTCATCGGGCAGTTGAGATAGGCCCGACGCTCTTCTTCTGTTTCACCTTTGTCATAGCGCGATTGCATCCAGGCCTGGGACATGTCGATCGTATCGAAATAGACGATGGGCGCGATGGCATCAAAAAAGGCGAGGGCGTCTGTTCCAGTCTCGGCCGCAATCGCCTCTCCCAAAGCGGTAGAGGTCAGCGGACCGGTCGCAAAAATCCAATTTCCATAATCGGGTAGGACGCGAACTTCATCCCATACCACGCTCACCTTGGGATGCGCCAAAAGCCGTTTTGTGATCGCTTGTGCGAAGGGATCGCGATCGACGGCCAGGGCGCCGCCGGCCGGCAAACGGTGCCGATCGGCCATTTCCATGATCAGCCCGCCCGCAGCGCGCATTTCCCAGTGCAGAAGGCCAACGGCGTTTTGTTCATCATCGTCCGACCGGAAAGAATTGGAGCACACCATCTCGGCCAGATCGCCCGTGCGATGGGCGAAGGTTTTGACCTTGGGGCGCATCTCATGGATCACAACCTGCACGCCCATTTGAGCAGCCTGCCACGCCGCCTCCGCCCCGGCCATGCCGCCGCCAACGATGTGAAGCGGGTCTGTCATGCCTATTGTGTCCACTCTGGCGGGCGTTTTTCGATGAAAGCCGCGATGCCCTCTTCGGTGTCGCGGTGGAGCATGTTTTCGACAATCACGCCCTTGGTGTACTCGTATGCCTCATCCAGACCCATCTCGAGCTGTGCATAGAACGCCTCCTTGCCAATTTTGACGGCGGAGGCGAGTTTCGAGGCGATGGTCGTGGCGAGCTCTCGCGTGGCCTCAGCCAGTTGGTCCTCTGGCACGGCGCGATTGATGAGGCCGTAGGCGCGCGCTTGGTCGGTATCCAGAAACTCACCCGTCGTCAGCATCTCAAATGCCTGTTTGCGCGGGATATTTCTGGACAGAGCCACCATAGGTGTCGAGCAAAAGAGACCCACATTCACGCCATTCACGCCAAAGCGCGTGCCCTCGGCCGCAACCGCCAGATCGCACGACGCCAAGAGCTGACATCCTGCGGCGGTTGCGATGCCGTGGGCTTGCGCGATCACCGGCTGCGGCAAAGTGCGAATCGAGGTCATAACGCGGGTGCAGCGGGTGAAGAGATCGGTGAAGTAGGCTTTGCCGCCGTCTTCGGCCTGACGTCCTTCGGTCATCTCCTTGAGATCATGGCCCGCGCAAAACGCCTTGCCTTCGCCAGACAGTATGACGGCGCGGATGCTGCGATCCGACTGCAGCGCATCAAACTGATCCTGCAATGCGGCGAGCATTGCGTCAGAGAGCGCGTTCAATCGTTCGGGCGCGTTCATGCGCAGATGCGCGATGCCGTCCGTGTCGCTACGTTCGAGAATTGCCATCTTGTCTCTCCTACCTCGCTGTGATCTCCCTTTTACGCGCAAGTTGCGGAGGACGGAAGCATGCCGCTGATGATGACGGCCGATGAGGTCATGACAGTTCTGGATCGCGTGTTTGGTCAGGTGGCCGGGCAGTTTGCCATAGAAGAACTGAGCGAGATGCAAATCACGGTCCGGCTCAAGGTCGGCGAGCAGCATTTGCGCCCCGGCGGCACGGTATCGGGTCCGTCAATCTTCGGGTTGGCGGATGTGGCGATCTACATGATCGTCATGGCGATGATCGGGCCCAAGGTTTTGGCGGTGACCACCAGTTCATCTATGGATTTCATGCGCAAACCGGATGGGCAAAAGGATCTCATTGCGACGTGTAAACTGCTGAAATTAGGCCGATCTCTGGCCGTTGGGGATGTGCTGATCTTCTCTGAGGGCGGGCAAGATGCTGTGGCGCGCGCGTCGATGACTTACTCTATTCCGCCCGAGCGTTGAGAGGTTGACCACGCCTCGGCCGTGATGCTCCAGACGTGACCCTCCCAGATTCCCACGGATGGATAATGCTCGGAAAAATCCATGTCGGATCTGCGCGAGAGGCCAAGCCCGTGCATGACCGCCTGAGATCGGTGATTGTCTGGCGCGGTGTAGCTCAACACACTGGAGAGCCCGATGCGGTGAAAGGCGTCATGCAGTGCAAGCTCAGCTGCGCGAAAGGCAACGCCCTTGCCCCAGAAGGCCCGGTTCAGACGCCAGCCAATCTCATCATGTGGGCCAAGCGGATGATCCTCTTGCGGGTGATGCATTACGCCCACATAGCCCGCGAAGCAATCGCGCTCAAAGACAGCAAATCGCCCATAGCCGACGTGAGCCCAGGCATCGATGTAGGTTTTGAGCTTGGCCTCAGCCTCGCGCGGATCGATCGGCCCGCCGAGATCATGCATCACATCAGGACCGGCGTGTAACCTGCTGAAATCATGACTGTCGTTCAAGGTAAAACGGCGCATCTGCAGGCTGCACGATGCCCACACAGGTAGCTGGGTCAACGCCAACCGGCTGCGCCCCAGACAAGGCCAAACCCGATGACAGCGGCGCTCAGCAAAGCCGAGTAGCCAGCGAGTTTCCAGGAGGAGAACGGCCGCTCACCATAGGTGCGCCCGTTGATGCCCGAGACCACGATTTTGTAGGGTTTGTCGCGATACGTGTAGTGCATCAGCCACACCGGCAAAAGGATCCGGCGATAGTGGATGCCGCTGGTATCGGTGCGATACCGGATAGAATGCACGCGGGATCGGTTGATATCGCCCTTGATGCGGTTGCGGATCAGCAGATCCTTGTCTTTGCGATTGGAACGCAGGCCTTCGGAAATGGTCATGTGATGGCGTTCTGCGGCAAAGCCCGCGAGGTACCCCGCCCGATACCTACGCAACTTATCGGGGTTGAACTCATGCAGGATGCCGTCGCGGATCAGCGGCGTCACATGGGGCGATGCGGGCACCAGCAGGTCGTCAAAGTGGATGTTCATCGCGCCGGACACAGAATGCGTGCGCTTGTTGTCACCCGATCCGGTTGTGTATTTGGCCCAGTAAGACACGGCCTCTTTGCTGTCGAAGGTCCAGAACGGCGCATAAAGCCCAGCGACACGGGCCGGGGCCACGCTTTTGGAAAGATCACCGGGGGCGGCGAGCCGGGACTTGGCCCAGGCCTGAGCATTTATCTGGGCCGTCTTTTCCTGCGTTGAGAACGGGATCAGCGCCATGGTGTCATAGCCATTCACCGGTTGGCTAAGGACAACGGCCCCGGCGCAATAGGGGCAGTTTTCAGACAATTGCGGGCCGGTGAAAATCACGCGGCCGTCGCAGGTTGCGCAGTGATGTTCAAGTTCTGCAGGGCGCGTGGCAGGCTCTTCCTCCGGCTGGGTTGGATCATAGCCATACTCTATATGCGCATCGTCATCATCCTCATGAGCCAAATCCTGAACGCGTCCGCAGCTCTGACAGGTGAGGCCGCGCTCTGCTGGATCAAACATACATTGGCCGCCGCACCCGGGGCAGAGCAGAGCGCGCCGCGTGGCGCCGGGCGGGGCGGCGTCAGGAGGCGCAGTCTGCGTCATCAGTCGCTCTCCGCCAGGGCGGCGAGGATTTCCAGCAGAATACGCAGCCGGATTTCGCCACGCGCCCACGCGCCGGCCAGATCCCCTGTGGCGCCCCAATCGCCGATGATCGTGGCCAGAAACCAAATCGCACCGAACCAGATGAAGATGATGGACCAACCGCCGATGCTGCGCAGAAACCCGGCTGAGCCTTGCTTTAACTCGTGCTTGGCCTCGCGCACTTGGATGATTTTGCGCACTGGCAAAATACCCACGCCCGTCGAAAGGAGAAAAAGCGCCGCCGCCGATAAGAATGGTCCAAAACTGATCACATCGAACACGCGCTATCCTTGGATGTCTTGGATTTGACGATGTCATGCCTCGTGACGAGACGGTTTAAATGGGGTAAAATAATACCTAATTTATAAGACATTATATTTGCTAGATAATTTCCGCGTCGCGTGTGTTGACTACATCTGCGCATCCTGTAGAAAGCGCCGACCACAAGGTACCCCAGAAGGTAAGCAAGATGAAAACCTATTCTGCCACTCCGGCGGACATCGACAAGAAGTGGATCCTGATCGACGCCGAAGGCATCGTATTGGGCCGTCTTGCATCGATCGTCGCCACGCGGCTTCGCGGAAAGCACAAAGCCAGCTTCACGCCCAATATGGACATGGGCGACAATGTCATCGTCATCAACGCCGAAAAGGTGCAGGTGACTGGGAAAAAGCGCGACAAACCGAATTACTGGCACACGGGTTATCCGGGTGGCATCAAATCCCGCACAACCGGTCAGATCCTGGAAGGCGCGCACCCTGAGCGCGTGGTGATGCAGGCGGTCAAGCGCATGCTGCCAGGCAACCGCCTGAGCCGTCGCCAGATGACAAACCTGCGTGTCTATGCAGGTGCTGAGCATCCTCATGAGGCGCAGACGCCGGAGGTGCTGGACGTGAAATCCATGAACGCGAAGAACACGCGGGTAGGTGGCTAATGACTGAAGAGATCAAATCCCTGGAAGGCCTTGAGGCGGTTGCCGAAGGTGTTGAGGCGCCTGTCGTCGAGGAAGCGGTGAACCGCGAGCCCGTACGTGATGAGTACGGGCGCGCCTATGCCACTGGCAAGCGGAAGGACGCGGTCGCCCGTGTCTGGATCAAGCCGGGTTCTGGCAAGGTCGAGGTGAACGGCAAAGAGATGAACGTCTACTTCGCCCGCCCCGTTCTTCAGATGATCCTGCGTCAGCCGTTCTCTGTGGCGGGCGTCGAAGATCAGTTTGACGTGATGGCGACGGTCAAAGGCGGCGGTCTGTCCGGTCAGGCCGGTGCGGTGAAGCACGGCATTTCCAAAGCGCTGCAGCTTTTTGACCCCACTCTGCGCCCCTCGCTGAAGGCGGCAGGTTTCCTGACCCGCGACAGCCGCGTGGTGGAGCGGAAGAAATACGGTAAGCGCAAGGCGCGCCGGAGCTTCCAGTTCTCCAAGCGTTAACTATTGCGTCGAAGCGGCAAAGACCGAGAAACGAAAAAGCGCGGGTTTACCGCGCTTTTTTTATGGGTGACGTGCGCATCACGGCCGGGCTTGATGTCCCAGATAGGGCAAGGATGCGGCGGTTAAAAAGCCCTTGATTCGCGCGTGATCATGGCTTTCCCAAAATCCGGCAAACTTCGGGCCAATTCCCCAATCAGGCTGCCCAACCAGGCAAGACGCTTTGCCGCCAGAAAATTAGCCAGTCCATCAATTGTCATGACGGAGACGATGACACCGGTGGTCAGAAGGTCGAAATGCGTGCGTGGTTCTGGCGTTAGAGGCCGTCGCAATTGTGGCCAGGCACAATGCGGTAGTACCGACGATCATTGCTGGCCTCGCGCACTTTGAGACACACCGTATCCGTGACATGCGCGGATAGAGCGACGGAGGTTGTGCGTACGTGAATGTGGCGACCGTTTTCCAGCTTGGCCACGACGCGGAGCACAAATCCCTGGCCTTCCGTTGTGTAGTTTGAGGTGAACACAACCTCTGCACGTTCAATACCGGCATCCGTTGTGGGGCCGCGCCAAAGAACGAGACCGATGCCAAGCCCACCGAACAGAGCGCCGAAAAACAAGATCATGACGGCTGTGACAATCCGGTCTGTCCAGATCAGCCGGTTGATGCGCCGTTTGGTTTCTTCGTCCATAGGGCAAAGTTAGTTATCGGGCGGGATCAATCCAAGGCCGCGAAGATAGACGCCGATCCCGGTCTCCAGCAAATCTTCGGGCGAAAACGGGCTTTGCGTGCCCGGCGAGTTGCGGGCGAAAAGCTCTACCACGCCGTGGGACATGGCCCAGACATGGGCCGAGAACATGGCTGGCGGCGGGCGCTTTTCGGGGGGAATGTGTTGGCTGAGCTCTTCGGCAGCGCGTTCCAGAACGCGGCGGGCTTTGGCGGAGATGGCGGCCAGTTCTGGGTTGCGATTGACCGAGATCCCGCTTTCGAACATCGCGATGTAATGGCCGGGATAGCGGCGGGCAAAGGCGAGGTAGGCCCGCCCGGTGGCCTCAAATGCGCTCATGGCCGAGGGCTGGCCTTTATCATAGGCGTATTGCATGACGTTGGCGAAAATCTCATAGCCCTGTCGGGCGGCCTCGGCGATCAGATCTTCGCGCCCGTCAAAGTGCCTGTAGACGGCAGCGGGGGTGACACCTGCCTGTTTTGCGGCCTCAGAGAGGGTGAAGCCGGTGGGCCCTTTTGCTTCAATGAGCGTCAGCGCTGCTTCCACCAGGGCTTGGCGGAGATTGCCGTGGTGGTAGCCGCGTTTAGGCATCCCAAATGTCCGGGCCGCCGCAGATTTTAGGGTCCGCCGTGCCAAGTGCGGCCGGGGATTTGCGCGCGTAGTCAAGCCGGGTCAACACATGGCGGATCGCTTCCAGCCGCGCGCGGCGTTTGTCATCGGAACGGATCACTGTCCAGGGGGCATGGTCGGTATGGCTCCGCGTGAGCGTGTCCTTGATGGCCGCGCTGTACGCATCCCATCTCTTCAGGCCTTCGACGTCGATCCAGCTGAGCTTCCACTGTTTGAGCGGATCGTTTTCGCGCCCGAGAAAGCGGCGCAGTTGTTCTGCGCGGCCCACATTGAGCCAGAACTTGAAAACATGGATGCCCTCATCCACCAGAAGTTTTTCAAAATCAGGGACTTGCGAGAAGAAGTGTTCGCGCTGCTCGGGCTCGCAAAAGCCAAAGACATGTTCCACAACGCCGCGATTGTACCAGCTGCGATCAAAGAAAACGAGTTCGCCTGCCGACGGCAGATGATCAATGTAGCGCTGAAAATACCACTGCGTGCTTTCCGTATCCGAGGGTTTAGAAAGCGCCACCACGCGCGCGCCACGCGGGTTAAGGTATTCCCGGAACCGTTTGATTGTGCCGCCTTTTCCGGCGGCATCTCGCCCCTCAAACACCACGGCCACGCGCGAGCCTGTTTCCTTGGCCCAGGCCTGCAGCTTCACCAGTTCGATCTGCAGCGCGTCAAGCTCTGCCTCGTAGGTTTTACGCTTCATCCGAGCCGCGTGGGGGTAGCTAACTGACAGGATGTCACCCTTATTGGCGCGGTCGATGGCCTCGCGCAGATCATGTTGTGCCGCGTCTTTGTAAAACGCGCTTATGGCACCGTCGAACGGCAGCTCCATCGTCAGCTCTCCCTCAGTTTCAGCCACTATGGGGGAGGCAGGTCTCAAGCGCAATCAAGGCGTTAGGCCAGCGCGGGCGGCGGCGCGGTCAATCGCGTCAATCACAGCCTCGGGCGCGGCGTGTTGGATCATGTGGCCATGCCCCTCAAGGGGCCGGAGATCTGCGCCATCGATGGCATTCTTCAACCGCGTGGAGTGGATGTCATAGCCGACAGCGAAATCCTGATCGCCATGCAGGATCTCAACAGGCATATCGATCTCGGGGTAGCGCGGGGAGAGCGCTTCGATCTCGGCGAGAAGGTTGCGCCTTTGCAATGCGTTGGCGCGCATACTTGATCTGCGTAGCGTGAGATCGGGGCCGAAATGGGTGATGTAACCCTCGGGCGCTTTGTCAGGCAAGAATATGCCCTCCAGCTCTTGGGCCGCGCGTTCTTCACCGACGAAGGCCGTAATCAGCGGGATGACGATGGGCCCGATGACTGGGTGCGACAGGATCTTGTAGTAGGTGGTGAGCCCGGTGTCCCACGGGTGCGAGGCCGCAGCGAGCGCGACCAGCCCGGAAATCTGATCGGGATGATGCACGGCCCAAGCCAGCGCCACGGCCCCGCCGTAGGAATGTCCCACGACCACGGGCTTTTGCGCGCCGAGCTGAAGTGCCGCGGCGGACAGCAGATCGGCTTGCGCTGCGAGGGAGGCGCCGGTGCTGGAGATCGGATCCGTATAGCCCAGGCCCGGGCGGTCAAAGACGATGACCCGGTACCGCTCGGCCAGAGCAGGGGCCAATTGGAATGTCATGTCGCGGGTGCTGCCGGAAGAACCATGGATCAAAACGACCTCTGGCGCATCGCCCGTGTCTGGCCCCATGACAACGGCATGCACCTGATACCCGTTGACGTTCAATAGCTGGCCTTCGGGCGGATACGCCGCTTCTGCCTGCGCTTCATGGGCGCGGGCCTTGAGCCATACGGCCAAGACCACGACGGCCATAGCGATCAGCAGACTCAAAACAAGCTTCATCAGGGTGATGCCCGCCAGTCTGTGGTCTCAATGCCGATCTTGCGCAGATCGTAGGGCGTAGTTTCGTAAATCTCTGACAGCCAGTTGCCGTAGAGCAGATGCGCATGGCTGCGCCAGCGGTTTTGTGGATCGCGGGAGGGATCATCATCGGGGTAGTAGTTGCCTGGCACATTGATCGGTTTGCCTGTCGCAACATCCCGGTCATATTCTTGTTTCAGCGTGTCGCTGTCATATTCCAGATGGTTGAAAATATAGAGCGCCCGATTGGCCGGATCTTCCACCAGACACGGGCCCACCTCTTCGCTGCTGAGAAGCGTTTGCATGCCGCCTGCAGCGTTAATCTCATCCTGGCGCATCTCTGTCCAACGGCTTACCGGGATGACGCAATCGTCTGAAAACCCGCGCAGAAACGGCGAGGACGCGTTCATATTGCGGTGCCGGAAACAGCCGAAGGCCTTGGCATCCAGCATGTGTTTTGGCACCCCGTGAAAATAGTTGATCATCGCCATGCCACCCCAGCAGACACCAAAGGTGGAATGCACATGGGTGCGCGTCCAGTCGAAAAGCTGGCAAAGCTCATCCCAATAGGTGACTTCTTCGAAGGCAAGGTGCGCGATCGGCGCGCCGGTGATGATCAGACCGTCAAACTTGTCATCGCTGGCAAGCACTTCGGAGAAGGGGCGATAGAAGCTCTCCATGTGTTCTGCGGCCGTGTTTTTGGTGCGGTGTTCCGTCATGCGGATCAGCGAAAACTCGATCTGCAAAGGCGTGGCGCCGATCAAGCGGGCAAATTGGTTTTCCGTCTGGATCTTTTTGGGCATCAGATTGACCAGCCCGATGCGCAGCGGCCGGATATCCTGACGGGCCGCGTCATCATCGCTCATCACCATAACACCCTCGCGCGTCAGCACGGAATAGGCGGGCAGGTCAGCTGGGATTTTGATGGGCATGGGTTTGGTCTTTCGAACGGCGGTGTCGCCAGTCGCCCTTACATATCTGTATTGGGTCGACGCTCAAGGGCGCGGGCGACCAAAGTCTCGAAATCTTGAAGAGACTGAATGCCCATGACCTCATCGGCAGTCACGCTCACGCCCCATTTGGCCATCGCCTCATACCGCGGTTTGCGATGGGCCAGAGCGTGAGCATAGGTCCAGCGGATAAAACTGTCTGGATTGACCCGCTCTTCGGCCTCACCGGTCTCGGATAGATATTCCGCCCAAGCCCGATTGAGAAATTCGGGCTGATAGCACATGGGCTTGGGCGCCCGATCAAAGCGGCGGATGAGCTCTTGGGTGTGCGCCTCATTGCCCTCAAGCCGGATCAGCAGACAGTGGCTGGCCAGCTCTGTCAGCAGCGGATCGCACGGATCATCCCCGTCCACCCATTCGCATATAGAGCCGCCAGTGTCGCAGATAAAGTTGGGATAGCCGTAGAGCCGCGTGGCCCGTTCAATGAAATATGCGGTGTCCGCCAGTGCGGATTCTTCCGCGCCGCGGAACTGATCCTGACGGCGGCGATATTCATCAATGGCCATGCCGCCTTGCGCGGGATCGCCTGGCTTTCCCAGATAGGTCGAGACCGGTGTGAGATTGTTGAAGGTGATGTTGGAGCCGATATAGATCGAATCGGACATCAGAAGATCGCGCAGAAACGGCACTTTCATCGCCTCAGCCTTGGCGTTGTCGGTGATGAATTCGCCCATGTAGCGGGTGCCGATGCGGTAGTCTATGGAATAGTGAAACCAATCTCCACCGGCGCGCAGCATGTTCGACAGATGCGTCTTGCCCAAACCTGACATGCCGTAAAACAGCACCCGCTTGGCGGGCGCCTTCAGCCAGTCGTCAGGCGTTGCATAGATCATCGCAGGGTCCTCTGTTTGGCCCGTGGTAGAGGCCGCGCCGGGTGAATGCAAATGCGTTAACGAACGCCCACAAAAGAAAAACCCCCGCCTGACGGGCAGGCGGGGGCGGGATTTCGCATCTCTATCGTTTTAGAAACGGTAGCCCAGCTGAAGACCGAGTGCCCACGCATCGTTGCCCGCGAATTGCGAGTTGATCGTGGTTGTGTTCGTGGGGCCAAGATCAATGTAGCGCACACCAGCGGTGATGTCGTAGGTGGGCGTGGAATAGCGACCCGCCAGACCGTAGGCGAGAAAGCCGTCACGACCCTCAAGGTTGCCCACCGGACGATCATTTTCCGGCTCATAGGTGAAGGTGCCGATGATCGAGAATTTCTCTGTCAGGCGACGCGCGACGCCAACCTCATATGTCGTGTAGTCGCCGTTGCCGAACGCGATCGGAAGCTGTGCCGTGTTGAGCGGGTTTGCCAGAAAGTCGGGCGGTGCGACCTGGAATTCCGACCATTCCTGCCAGCGGATCGAGCCGAAAACCAGCATCTTCTCAGACACGGCGGAACGCGCGTGCAGGGTGACGGCCTGCGGTATTTCCACGGTGAAAGGTGCGCCCGTGTTGTCGGTAAAGTCATGTTCGGTCCTGGACTCATAGGTCAAGGCAAACTTCATCAGGATTTCCGGGATTTCAAAAGCCGCACCCAAAACGTAGCCAAAGCCGATATCCGGGCTCACACTCAGAGTGTATGCGAAGGGCGGGCCAAGGACCGGCACGAGATTCACGTTACCCTCAAGGCTCGTGGCGCGCAGACCACCATAGACGCTGAACCGATCTGAGATCTGGTATTTCAGATAGCCTGTGAGCGCTGTCGAGCTGACCTCTGCTGTGGAACCGGCAAAGGGGTAGGGTTGGATCGGGTAGCTGATATCCGCGCCAACCGGGTTGTTGCCGACGACAGCGAATGTGAGCTTATCGTTCAGCTCTACTTTGAGCCCCACGGAGTAGCTCAAAAAGTTATCTGCGATATCGCCAGAGGGCAGGCCTGCGGGGAAGGCGATGGGCTGTGGAAATGCCGTGCTGGAACCGCTGATATTGGCGTCCGCAATTGTGACGCAGAATTGCAGATAGTTTATGACGCGCTCGAACAGGTTCTGTGAGGGATCGTTGGCGCGCTGAATGCTGCCGGCAAACGCGGTTGTCGCGGTCAAACCGAGCGCAACAGCGGCTGTCGCTAGGAATTTCATCTGTCTCCACCTCCATTTAGTGCACATTTCGTACGTTTCGGGGGCGCAACCGGTCAATTTTAACCCTACGTAACCGCACGGCCAAAGCGCATGACGGGTCATGTGTTGAAACATAAATGTTACACTTTTAGGGAGAGCAGTGCCGCATCAGGCCTCTGTCTTGCGCGTTTCGGCCCAGATATTTGCGTAATTGGCGCCAAAAATGATGATGGCGCCCAGAATTACGAAGATGTCGAGCGGCTCCGCGTAGAGTGTCAGCCCGATGATGGCGATCACGGGCAAGCGTAGGAAATCCACCGGCACGATGACCGTCGCAGGGGCCAGTGTCAGGGCCTTGGTCAGGCAGAAATGCGCGCAGAGACCCGCCAACCCGATCAGCACGAGCCAAGGCACCGATGGCAGGGAGGGAACAGCTATGTCGCCGTCATAGCCTGCGCAGACTATCCCGAGCACCGCCTGCATGGCGGTCATCCAAAAGAGAATGCACGTGAGAGATTGCGTCCGTGTCAGCCGTTTGGTGAGGATCATCGTCCCAGCAAACCCGATCGCGGCGATGGCCGCGCTGATCATGCCGACACTGATCGTCTCAGGGCTGGGGCGGGCCACGGTCAGCACGCCGATAAAGCCGCATATGGCAGCGATCACGCGGATGCGCGTCAGGCGTTCGCCCAGAAAGAGCGGCGACAGGACCAGCACCCAGAGTGGGGATGTGAACTCAAGCGCTACGACCTGGGCAAGTGGGATCAGCGTCAGGGCGTAAAACCACAGGTTTTGGCCGGCAAAGTGAAAGACATTGCGCAGCGCATGGGTGCCCAGACGGTCATACTTCACTTCGTTGAGCGTGCCCAACATCTTTGCGAAACCCACAACAACAATGAAGCCCACAAAGCTGCGGAACATCATGATTTCAAAGGTATCAAGCTCAAAGCTTACGCTGCGCCCACCCACGGCCATGCATGAAAACGACACAACAGCGCCCATCATCCAGGCTGCCGCCTGCAGGATGTTGGCGTTCTCGATGCGCGCGGCATCTGTCATGGGGGTGTCCGGTGTGTTGAATGGTCTTCCCACCGTCATAGATGCCGCACTCAAACGCGTACAGCCGATTCCGCACAATCGATCGCTTCGTCGCCGAAATCTGTGAAAGATATCAGGCCGCACCCCTGCAAAGACGGCGCGCGCTTATTCCCACTCAATTGTGCCCGGAGGCTTTGAGGTGATATCGTAGGTGACGCGATTGATCCCTGGCACCTCGTTGATGATCCGTGTGGCTGTCTCGCCCAGAAATTCGTGGCTGAACGGGTAGTAATCCGCGGTCATTCCATCGACCGATGTCACGGCCCGTAAGGCGCACGCATAATCATAGGTCCTGCCATCACCCATAACGCCCACGGTGCGCACAGGCAGGATCGCCACAAAGGCCTGCCAGATCGCATCATAGAGCCCATGGCGGCGGATCTGATCGATATAGACCGCATCTGCGGCGCGCAGGATATCCAACTTTTCGCGCGTGATCTCTCCGGGGCAGCGAATGGCGAGGCCGGGGCCAGGGAAGGGGTGACGCCCAATGAAGCTCTGCGGCAGTCCAAGCTCTCGGCCCAGGGCACGCACCTCATCTTTGAAGAGCTCGCGGAGCGGTTCCACCAGCTTCAGCCCCATCTTCTCGGGCAGGCCGCCCACATTGTGGTGGGATTTTATCGTGACCGAAGGCCCACCGGAAAAGGACACCGATTCAATCACATCCGGATAGAGCGTGCCTTGGGCCAAGAACTCCGCGCCGTCGATCTCATTGGCATGTTTTTGGAACACGTCGATAAAGAGCTTTCCAATGGTTTTGCGTTTGGTTTCGGGATCAGCTTCACCGTCTAACGCGCTGAGAAAAAGCTCAGATTCGTCTGCGTGGATCAGCGGGATGTTGTAGTTGTCCCGAAACATGCCCACGACTTCTTCGGCCTCGCCCTGGCGTAACAGCCCGAGATCTACAAAGACGCAGGTCAGTAGATCTCCGATGTCTTCATGGATCAAGACCGCAGCCACCGAGCTGTCGAGACCTCCGGAGAGGCCGCAAATGACTTGTTTGTCGCCCACTTGCGCTCGGATTTTGGCAATGGCTTGCTCGCGGTAGGCGCCCATCGTCCAATCGCCGGAGAACCCCGCCATCCGGACAAAATTTTCATAGATCATTTTGCCATTGGGCGTGTGATGCACTTCGGGGTGGAACTGCACCGCGTAGAAATGGCGCTGCGTGTCGGCTGTGATGGCATAAGGTGCATTGGGCGAGGTGCCATACACCTCAAATCCGGGGGCTATGCGGCTCACATGATCGCCGTGGCTCATCCACACCTGTTCGCGGTGCTCGGATCCTTCGAACCAACCGTTGAGCAACGGGAGCGTGTCGCCCTCTGGTGTAACATAGGCCCGGCCAAATTCGGCTGTGCCGCCGCCGCCCGAGATCTTGCCGCCCTCCACCTGGCCGCCAAGCTCTTGCATCATCACCTGTTGGCCATAGCAAATGCCCAGGATCGGCACGCCCATCTCAAAGACGGAGGCCGGGGGGCGGGGGCTGCCCTCGCGCACCACGCTGTCGGGCCCACCCGAAAAGATCACGGCCTTGGGCGCGAAATCGGCCAGGAAGGCATCCGTGACTTGCTGATAGGGGTGGATTTCGCAGTAAACATTCAGCTCGCGCAAGCGACGCGCAATAAGCTGGGTCACCTGGCTGCCGAAATCGATGATCAGAAGGCGGTCGTGCGATGTCTCTTTGCTCATACCGGCCTCTAACCCGTCGCCTATGCGCTTTCAAGCCGCGACCTGTGTCGCAACTGAACGCGAATGTCGCTTTCCCGCCTAAAAGGCCGCAATCCCGCCGGAGTGCGCAGCGACCAGACGGTAGAACGCAGGGCAAATCAGCTATGTGCAGACCCTAAGGAGAGTGGGCATGACAGAGGCACCAACGCGCAGACGCGGACGTGGCGGCGGGGGCGCGGCGCGTCGTGCAGAGCGCACATCCGTCAAAATTGAGACCGCCAAGTACATTGAGCGCAACATTCCCAATTTTGAGGTCCTGACCGAAGAGGCGCTCGAGATCATTGAAGCCAATGCCGAAACCATCCTGGAGGAGGTCGGTGTCAACTTCATCGATAACCCCGCCGCACTGGACCGGTGGCGTGAGGCCGGGGCCGATGTTCAAGGGGAGCGGGTGCATATTCCGCGCGGTCTGGCCCGTGAGTTGGTCAAAACGGCGCCCAGCCAGTTCACACAACATGCGCGCAATCCCGAGCGCAATGTCGTCATCGGTGGACGCAACCTGGTGCTCGCCCCGGTCTATGGCCCGCCCTTCGTGCGCGATATGGATGGCGGTCGTCGCTATGCCACGATGGAGGATTTCGAGAAATTCGTGAAGCTGGGCTACATGTCGAAATGGCTGCACCATTCCGGTGGCACGGTGTGTGAACCGACAGATGTGCCCGTGAACAAGCGGCACTTGGACATGCTGAAGGCGCATATGGTCTACTCTGATAAGCCTTTCATGGGCTCTGTGACCGATCCGTCCCGGGCCCAGGACAGCGTGGAAATGTGCGAGATCCTCTTCGGCAAGGACTTTGCGCAGAACAACACGGTGATGACGTCACTCATCAACATCAACTCACCCATGACCTTTGATGACGTCATGATGGGCGCGCTTGAGGTCTATGCGCAGAACAATCAGGCCGCGATCGTCTCTCCCTTTATCGTGGGCGGAGCCATGGCGCCTGTGTCTGTTGCGGGCACGCTGACGCAGGTTTTGGCGGAAGTCCTGGCCGGAATTGCGTATTCGCAACTTTGCCGCCCGGGGGCACCGGTCATTATGGGGGCTTTTGTGACCTCGATAGATATGAACTCCGGTGCGCCGACCTTTGGCACGCCCGAGGCCTCTCATATCACCTATGGGGCAGGACAGCTGGCGCGCCGTCTTGGCCTGCCATACCGTTCTGCGGGCTCCTTTACCGGTGCGAAACTTCCCGATGCGCAGGCCGCCTATGAGACGTCAAACTCGCTCAACATGGGGCTGCTGGCTGGCGTGAACTTCATGCTGCATTCCTGTGGGTGGCTGGAAGGGGGCCTTGTGTCGTCGTTTGAGAAGTTTGTTCTGGATGCCGATCAGTTGGGTGTGTTGCATCACCTGGCCCGCGGCGTTGAGACCGATGAGAACGGCCAGGCGATGGATGCGATCCGCGAGGTTGGACCGGGTGGGCACTATCTGGGATGCGCGCACACCCAAGCGAATTTCCAGAGCGCGTTCTGGCGGACCAACGTGCTGGATTACAAACCGTTTGAGACATGGGCCGAAGAGGGCTCGCGCGATGCGATGGCTCTGGCCAATGAGAAGATGAAGCAGATGCTGGCAAATTATCAGCAACCCGCGATGGATCCGGCGATCCACGACGCGTTGACAGCCTATGTGACCGAAAAGAAAGCGTCGATGAAAGACGCGTTCACCTGAGAAAAGAGGCTGCCTTAGATGCGCGCCGCGCGCAAAAGGTCGGCCTCACTCATCAACGCGATCATCACTTCCACGTGTCGCAAGGGAGAGTACCCAGCGGCATTGACCTCCCGCTCTGCGTTCATTTCCGCTTCAAGCTCCATCAGCGCAAAAAGAATCGGCGTGGTCTCTGTGGGGTGTCCGAATCCCAAAAGACGCTTCAACGTGATCGACCTGCGGTAGTCGCGCATGCCGATTCGAGCCGCTCGAATCAGAGTTTTGGGTCTTTTTAGTCGCGCTAGCATGGTCAAAAGGTCTGTCATCACCGTCTCCTGCAAAATTAACTTGCTCAAAATTTAAAACAACCTAAGCGTGTGTTGCGCCAGTCTTTGTTGCGTTCGGTGGTCTTCGATTTTGTTCACGAATTATCAACAATCTGGATGAAACGGCTGATCTTTAACCATCCGGTAATAATTGGTCGATCACTGTGCATAAGTCTGTGAGCAACGGGATTCACAGCTAAAATCCCCTTAAAGGGCTGGAGGGCCTTCTATGTCTGACGTTGTCGCGCCAGAGGACATTCCTGAACGTGTACCCCCTTGGGTTTCAAAAGAAACTTTGTCGTATCTTGCCCATACGGAAGGCGGCGAATCCTTGCGCGCACTGGCCCGAAAGGCCGGCGTGCATGCCTCGACGATCCTTCGACAGGTGCGCAGCGTAGAAGCGCGGCGAGAAGACGTTTTGGTGGATAGGTTCCTACAACGCCTTGGCGAACGGGTGCATCATTGTTCACAAAACGTGGACGATCAAACCCAGGATCCGGCCCGTGTTGATGACGCGGAAAACCTCTCTGACGAACAACTTAAACGGGAAGCTTGTCGTGTCTTGGGCCATCTCAGTGACCCTGCCGCCCTGCTGGCCGTTGTCGCGGACATGGAAAAAGCCGTGATCGTGCGCGAGACCGAGGGGGGCGATACCACGCGTCGCGCCGTTCTGGATCGCGCAGTGGCGGAGGCTTTAGCGTTCAACGGTTGGATCGCCTGCGAAGATGCAGGCAAGATCCTGAAGTACCGCATCACATCTTCGGGCCGCACCACGCTTGGTAAAATGATGGCCGAAGCCGAGATGCAAGCGCTGGGCATGGGCGAACACCAGGCCGCGTTTAGCTTTGATGCGCGCGCCTCTCAAAACGGCTTTGCGCAGCGTGGCGCGCGGTTGCCGGCGTCAGAGACGCCCCTTGCCCTTTTGGCGCGACGTCGTGATCGGGAGGGGCGGCTCTTTTTGTCCTCTGATCTGGTGAACGTGGGCGAGCGCATGCATGAAGATTTCGTTTTGACGGGTCTCAACTCGCGTCGAGATGAAACATGGGATCAATTCATCTGTCGGGCGCAGAGTGAGACGCCGGACGCCCCTCAGGCGGCCCGCGCGCAGAACAGAATGGTGAGCGCCCTGCGGGATTTGGGCCCGGGTTTGGGCGACGCGGTTTTGCGGTGTTGCTGCTGCCTGGAAGGCCTCGAATTGACCGAAAAACGGATGGGGTGGTCGGCAAGATCGGGTAAAATCGTGCTTCGGATCGCCCTGCAGCGGCTCAAGCGTCATTATGCCGCTTTGGGTGAAGATGGTGCGCTTGTGGGCTGAAAACCCGCAAGATCCGCCGGTTTTGCGGTTAAAAAGCTGGTGGATACTCGTTAATCAAAGCTCAGATTGTCGCGACTGACCTGAGCAACTGGCACTCTCCACCGCGCCACGTTATGATCGAAAGAGATTACGATTTCGTTCGCAGGAAGCTGAGACGTGCGGGACCTCAAAATACCTGAGCAGCGCCACCCGGAAAAGGCTCATCGCCCCGATAACGCGCAGCCGAAAAAGCCCAACTGGATACGCGTGCGTGCGCCCACCAGCGAGGGCTATCACGAGACCCGCAAAATTATGCGCGACAATCGTCTGGTGACGGTGTGTGAAGAAGCCGCCTGTCCCAACGCCGGTGAATGTTGGAGCCAAGGGCATGCCACAATGATGATCATGGGCGATATCTGCACGCGGGGCTGTACCTTTTGCAACATTGCCACCGGCAGACCGGACGAGTTGGATCAGTTTGAGCCTGGCCGCGTGGCCCATGCCGTGCAAAAGCTCGGCCTCAATCATGTGGTGATCACATCGGTGGATCGCGACGATATCAATGACGGTGGGGCAGCGCATTTTGCCCAGACAATTCGCGCCGTGCGGCATCGATCTCCGGGAACGACAATTGAGATCCTGACGCCCGATTTCATCAAATCCGACAAAGGCGCGCTGGAGACCGTGGTTGAAGCACGCCCTGATGTGTTCAACCACAATCTGGAAACCGTGCCGGGGCTTTACCCGCGGGTCAGGCCAGGCGCGCGGTACTTCCACAGCCTGCGCATTTTGCAACGCGTGAAGGAGCTGGACCCGATTATCTTTACCAAATCGGGCATTATGGTGGGCCTGGTGGAGGAGCGGATGGAAGTGCTGCAAGTCATGGATGACATGCGCGCGGCCGACATCGATTTCCTGACGATCGGGCAATACCTGCAACCGACGCCCAAGCACCACGCAGTGGATCGGTATGTGCACCCGGACGAATTTGCCTCTTATCAAAAGGCAGCCTATGGAAAAGGGTTCTTGATGGTCTCGGCCACGCCGCTCACGCGGTCATCCTATCATGCAGGAGATGATTTTGCGCGGCTTCGGGATGCGCGCATGGCGAAAATCGCGGCGGTTTGACGAGAGTTCGGGCTTAGCTGCCCCAAGTTCGCACAGGACCACAATCCATATGCACGAAGTTGCTGCGTGAGTAACGGCCCACGCCGCCACCCTTACACGCTTTTGCGGCACGGAAGAGTTGGCTTACAGAGCGTGATTTCAATTGTAGATCCGCAGCTTGACCCAGCAAATGCCGGGAATTTTTCGCAACACCCCTCGACCGGCTGCGCAGCAAAGCATTTGTTGCGGGGCTGCGATAACCGGAAAGAAGCGTGAAAGGTTCGTTCGCATCAAGCATGTTGTGGCTGGCGGCCATGATATCGATGGTCCGGAAATCGATGTCATGAACACCGTCGGTGCGCCAATCCCGCATGAAATAAGCTATTTCTTTGACAGCGTCGCGAATGTACTCGCCTTCGATCCAGTAAAATGTGTCGATGCTTTCGCCTGTTCTTACCGACCGCATCGAAAGCCGCCGGATGTCACCTGATCCGCGCAAAAATCCCGCTGCTTTGGAAAATGTCGGAGCTGCTGCTACTGCGGTTGCGGCAAACGCTGCCAATAACGCGCGTCTATTGACGCTCGAAGAGCTGTATTCCGTCATGTACCTTGCGCCCGTCCCGTCGCTTACCTTATTGAATGCCGTGACCCGACCTGCCTATCCGGTTCCCCTCACGGTGCTACACGTTCTATTGCATACGTAAGATTGCCTATAAAGATATGGTTTCAACTTTCTTTCCAGAGAGGCAAAAATTGGCGAAAAACCGCGCAAAGCCGCCCCAAAAGAGCCATTTTTACCTGTGATGCTTGTGCGCAACGTCGTGAGCAGAAGTGATTTTGCGCGTCCCGATTACTAAAAGGTGACTGGACAGGCGCCGCAATGTTCTTGAAAAGTACTCATGAGCAATTTGGTATCTATACAGGGGATTCAGGTTAATGGTTTCATTGACGCAACGACTTTCAAAAGACTTCAAATTTGCCGGTTTGGCTCTTGCTGTGAGCGCATTTGCTCTGTTTGCGGGCAACCCGGCACTGGCTCAGGTCGCCGCATTCAAGCAAGCCGTTGCCGAAGAAGCGGCTCATGACCGCGACATTGCTGCCTTTTACCGCTCTGTCAAATTCGAAAGCATCTGGACGGGCGCATCTGATGAAGACAAAGCCCGGCGCAGTGCGCTGTTCACGGCGATGAGCACGGTGGGCATGCACGGTCTTCCCGAGGCACGCCACGACACCGATCGCCTGATGCGCATTTTGAAAGACATTCGCACGCCCGAAGACCGCGCGCGGGCCGAAGTGGCCATGAGCAAAGCCTTCATCCAATTGGCGCGCGATATGCAATCGGGCGTGCTCGAGCCCTCTAAAGTGGACGAAGAGATCAAGCGCAACGGCGTTTATTCCAACGCCACTGAGTATCTGACCGGCATCATGGAGAACAAACCGCGCGCCTATTTCCGCTCGATCGTGCCGCAAACAGGCGAATATGCCCGGCTGATGAAAGAGAAGCTGCGTCTTGAAAAGCTGATCCAGTCTGGCGGCTGGGGTCCTGCTGTGGCCGCGGGGTCGCTGTCCAAGGGTCAGTCTGGCGGAGCTGTTGTGGCGTTGCGCGACCGTTTGATCGCGATGGGCTATCTTGAGCGCTCCTCGACCATGACCTACGACCGCAATATTGAAGGGGCGGTTCAGGTCTTTCAGGCTGCACACGGTCTGGAACCGGACGGCCAGGTCGACAGCGGAACCATGCGTCAGATCAATGAAGGCCCCGAGGCGCGACTGCGCGCCGTCATGGTCGCCATGGAGCGTGAGCGGTGGCTGAACAAGGATCGTGGCGCGCGCCACGTGCTTGTCAACCTGACCGATTTCAGCGCTCGGATCATCGACAATGATGACATTACGTTTCAGACCCGCTCTGTGATCGGCGCAAACACCCATGATCGTCGCAGTCCGGAATTTTCCGATGAGATGGATCACATGGTGATCAATCCCACTTGGAATGTGCCGCGGTCCATCACGGTGAAGCAGTATCTGCCGCAGATGCAGGCCAATCCAGGCGCTGTCGGGCATCTCAAGCTTTATGACTGGCAGGGACGTGAGGTGCCGCGTTCGGCGGTAAACTTTAATGCCTACAACGGAAACACTTTCCCGTTTGACCTCAAACAGCCGCCGTCCAATAGCAACGCCCTTGGTCTGGTGAAGTACATGTTCCCCAACAAGTACAACATCTATCTGCACGATACCCCGTCCAAGCATCTCTTCGCCCATGAGCGGCGGGCCTACAGCCATGGTTGTATCCGGCTCGCGGACCCGTTTGATTTCGGCTATACCCTGCTGGCCGCACAGGAAGACGAGCCTGTCGATTTCTTCCACAAAGTGCTCGCCACCGGCAAGGAAACGCGGGTGGATCTGGATCAGCCGATCCCGGTGCACATCATCTACAGAACGGCGTTCACTGATAGCAAAGGCCGTCCGCAATACCGCTCTGACGTCTATGGCCGCGATGCCAAGATCTGGAATGCGATGGTGCGGGCCGGTGTGACCTCTCCGGCGCTTGGGACCTTTGGGCTGGAAGTGGCATCGGTGACGGGTGATCCGGTACAGATCAACGTGTCGGCCAACCCGGTACAGGCGGTCGCGACTGAGCCACTGAACCAAACCTATCAAACGCGGTTGGTCTCAAACACGGGCACGCGTTCGACCTCTGGGCAGGCATCGGCTTCGTTCCGCACGATTTCGAGCCGCGAAAACGGTCGCTGATCCTAGACGACAAATTCATGGAAGCGCCGCCTGTTACGTTCAGGCGGCGTTTTTGTTTGCAAAGCATTGGGCGGTGGACAGGATGCACCGCACGTTGGCCAAGCCCGCGTCGCATGCCTATAAATGCGGGCTTTCTTCTGTAGCCGCTGCGGCAACAGAAAGGCGGCTCTGTTGAGCGTTGGGGCTTTCGCCGGATCGAGAACGCGACTACATCACCCTTACTAAAAGAAGGATGACCATGGCTTACACCATCGAAGAGATTGCCACCGCTTTGGCCATGAAAGTCGTGGGTGACGGGGCTATCCAAGTAGACGGTCTGGCGGAGCCTGCGGATGCCACACCTGCGCATTTGGCGATGGCCATGAAACCTGAATACGCCAAGGATCTGGAGACCGGGTCGGCCCGGGCGGCCGTGCTTTGGGACGGGGCGGACTGGGCCGGGATGGGGCTTGAGGCTGCGATCCTTGCGCCGCGCCCTCGTTTTGCCATGTCGGGGCTCACTCGCATCATGGATCCTGGTCAGGGGTGGGGCAGTGGCGTGCATCCAAATGCCATCGTCTCGCCAGATGCAACGCTGGGTGAGAACGTGTCTGTTGGCCCCTTCAGCATCGTAGAGGCGGGCGCGCGGATTGGGGCAGGCACCATCATTGGCCCGCAATGCTATGTTGGCACGGATGCGGTGATTGGGGTGTCGGGATACATTCGCGAAGGCGTCAAGATCGGTGCGCGGGTGAAGATCGGTGATCGTTTTATGGCGCAACCGGGCGCGGCCATCGGCGGCGACGGGTTTTCTTACGTTACGCCAGAGGCCTCCACGGTGGAGGAAGCGCGCAAAACCCTGGGCGATCAGGGCGAGGCGGAGGCGCAAGCTTGGGTCCGGATCCACTCTTTGGGCAGTGTGACCATTGGCGACGATGTCGAGGTGGGCGCCAATGCCACCATTGACCGCGGCACAATCCGCGACACCACAGTGGGCGACCGCACCAAGATCGACAACCTGGTGATGGTGGCCCACAATGTCGAAGTGGGGAATGACACGCTGCTCTGCGGTCTTGTGGGCATCGCCGGCTCAACCAAAATTGGCAACAACGTGGTGCTTGCGGGCAAGGTCGGTGTGACAGCCAACATCTTTATTGGCGACAACGTTATTGCGGGCGGTGGCACGATTGTTCTGGCCAATGTGCCCAAAGGGCGTGTCGTCTTGGGCTATCCCGCAATGAAGATGGACACGACGATGGAGGTGTTCAAAGGCATGCGCCGCCTCAAGCGGCTGTTCGATGACGTCGCAGACCTCAAGAAAACGGTTTCCAACAGCCGTAAGAGCGACTAAGTCCGTCGCGGAACTACAAGGGTCCGCAACATGGACGTCAAACCCCGCGTCATTCAGATCATCGCCGAGCAGGCCGTCCTGGAAACTTCAGATGTAACACTGGAGAGCACGCTGGACGATCTTGGCATCGACAGTCTGGGCCTTGTAGAGAGCATCTTCGCCATTGAAGAGGCGTTTGATATCTCCATTCCCTTCAAAGCCAATGAACCCGAAGCCAGTGATTTCGACATCTCCAGCGTGGCCACGATCGTGGTCGGGATTGAAAAGCTGATCTCGGAGCAATCGTGAAACGCGTTGTCATTACCGGCGCCGGGTCGATCAATGCGCTTGGATTTACGGTTGATGAAACCCTAGAGGCGATGCGGGAAGGCCGCTGTGGCATCGGTGAACTTGAGTTTCGCGATGTCGAGCGGTTGGCGATCCGCATTGGCGGCCAAGTAAAAGGCTATGAGCCGGAAGAGAGCTTCAATCGCCAGCAGCTGTCGCTTTATGACCGCTTTACGCAGTTTACACTGATCGCCGCGAGAGAGGCGATTGGACAATCCGGGTTGACGTTTACGGGGGAATTGGCAGCGAGATCCGGCGTGGTTCTTGGCAATTCTGGCGGTGGGATGACCACGCTGGATGACAATTATCGCACCGTTTACGAAGACGGCAAAAACCGGGTGCATCCTTTTGTGGTGCCCAAACTGATGAACAATGCCGCAGCGGGCCACGTCTCGATGGAGTTCAACCTCAAGGGCCCGAGCTTTACCGTCTCAACGGCCTGCGCGTCGTCCAACCACGCTATGGCGCAAGCCTTTCAGTTGGTCCATGGCGGGGCCAGCCCGGTGATGATCACTGGGGGATCGGAATCCATGCTTTGCTTTGGCGGCGTGAAAGCCTGGGAAGGTTTGCGCGTCATGTCCAAAGATGCCTGCCGCCCGTTTTCCGCCAATCGCAACGGCATGGTGCAGGGGGAGGGCGCAGGCGTTTTCGTCTTTGAGGAATTGGAGCATGCCAAGAAACGGGGCGCTGAGATTTTGGCGGAGGTGGCGGGGTTTGCCATGTCCTCGGATGCATCTGATATCGTGATGGCGTCCAAGCAAGGTGCGGCCCGTGCGATCCAAGGCGCTCTGGAAGGTGCAGGGCTCGGTCCCGGAGATGTGGGTTACATCAACGCCCATGGCACAGGGACGGCGGCCAATGACAAGACCGAAAGCGCGGCCGTGGCGGATGTGTTTGGGGCCCATGCCGACCGTCTTTTGATCTCGTCAACCAAAAGCATGCACGGCCACCTGATTGGCGCCACCGGTGCGGTGGAGTTCCTAGCCTGCATTATGGCGGTGCGCGACGGTATCGTGGCGCCCACCATCGGTTACGAAGAGCCTGATCCCGAATGCGCGCTGGATGTTGTGCCCAACGTGGCGCGCGAGGCCGACGTCAAGGTGGCACTCTCTAACGCGTTTGCTTTTGGCGGTCTCAATGCGGTGTTGGCTCTGCGGCAGTTTTCGTAAACATCTGACGGCTGTCATGAAAAACGCCGCGTCTGATCCGCGACGTTTTGTGTAATGTGACCAGTCCTCAGTTCGCGTTCACGGTGACGTTGTCAAAGGCGGCTGTGAAACCCTTTAATGATGCCTCAATCAACACTGTCTGATCCGGTGCTTGTGCGGGAGCGATCACAATAAAGGCGATCTCGCCCGACCTGAACGCGTCAATGTCTTCCTGCGTAAAGCCGATGCGGGCAAAGCATCCGATCATCGAGCAGAAGGAGTAGTTGTAGGCTTTCGCCGCACCGCTATCGACATACATCTGCAGGCCGGCCGGCAGCAGCGTGCCAAGCGGGACAACGATCGTGGCGCCTGCCACCACAGCGCTGTCTTCTGGCAGTTTGAAAATCGAAAACTCAGCCACCGGGTTGCCCGCTTCTTCGCGCAGCAACTGGTACATCTGACACGGGTCCTGTTCTGCGTCCGACCGGAAGCACTGCAGCTGCCAGTCATCATAGACTTCTTTGACGTAGGACGGATCCTCTTGCACGGTTTGGCCCAAATCGAGGCCAACAGAGGGATCAACGGTGGGTGTGCCGTCGGATGCCTCTTGCGCCTGAAGCGCGCCGCCAATCGCAAGCCCTGCAACCAGCGATAAGGTGGAAAGCAATCTGCTCATGAAATCCCCATTTTTGATCATTTTCAGTCGTAGTCGCATAGCACGAGCAAACACACTTGTCAGGTCGAAAACGAGGGATATCCAGGGTCTCTTAAAAGGCGATAAAACGGTTAGTTTAAAGGGCCATAACACCAGAAGGAGAACGCAGAAAAAGGAAAAGAGGCCGTGCAGCCTCTTTCCCATCTTCTCCCTGCCGGACTGGCCGACTTAGTAATTGCGCGAACGCTATGACAGGATGGCCGGACCGTCAACAGATAAGCGTAAAAAAAAGTGAAAACAATTGTAAGATATTGATCAAAAACATAAATTATATCCACAAACCCTCGTGAGGGCCGTCCAAGCCACTCATTTTGCATCCCAAAAAAAGAGCCGCGCCCAAGGGCGCGGCCAGTCTGACAGGGAGGAATTCGCCCCGCAGCCAAGAGGACGTCAGGCAGGAGGCATTTCTAGAGTGGCACATAATGGTTAAATTTGTATGTTCAGCGGAACGGCATGGGGAGACGGTGCAAAGTGGCTGACAAAAATGTGTTTATCGGCGGCGGAGGAGAAGGCTATGTAGAGGCCCAAGGTCTCACGCTGAAATACGCCAATCGGCATGGGTTGATCGCCGGTGCGACGGGCACCGGCAAAACGGTCACCCTGCAGATCCTGGCCGAGGGGTTTTCCGCGGCGGGCGTGCCCGTGTTCCTGTCGGATGTGAAAGGCGATCTCTCTGGCATCGCGGCATCTGGCAGTGCTGGGTTCAAGCTCCATGATGCGTTCATGAGCAGGGCCGAAACCATTGGGTTCGCCGATTACGCCTATACTAACTTCCCGGTGACATTCTGGGATCTCTTCGGCGAGCAGGGACATCCTGTGCGGACCACCGTGTCCGAGATGGGCCCGCTTTTGCTAAGCCGTCTGCTGCAGCTCACCGATGCACAGGAAGGGGTGATGAACATTGCTTTCCGTGTCTCCGATGAGGAAGGCTTGCCACTGCTGGATCTGAAGGATCTGCAATCGCTGCTCGTGTGGGTGGGCGAAAACCGAGATACGCTCTCGATGCGCTACGGCAATATCTCTCCGCAATCCGTGGGGGCCATTCAGCGCCAGCTTTTGGTGATCGAGAACCAAGGTGGAACTGGCTTCTTTGGGGAACCGGCCTTGGAGCTTTCAGATCTCATGCATGTGGGGGCTGACGGGCGAGGGCAGATCAACATTCTCGCCGCCGACAAACTAATGGGCGCGCCGCGGCTTTATGCGACGTTCCTGCTGTGGTTGCTCAGCGAACTTTTTGAGACGCTGCCAGAGGTGGGCGATCCCGATAAGCCAAAACTGGTGTTCTTCTTTGATGAGGCGCATCTGCTGTTTGAAGACGCACCCAAAGCGCTTGTCGACAAGGTAGAGCAGGTGGCCCGGCTGATCCGCTCAAAGGGGGTGGGTGTCTATTTTGTGACGCAGAACCCCGATGACATTCCCGAAGACATCCTGGGCCAATTGGGCAATCGGGTGCAGCATGCGCTGCGCGCCTTCACGGCGCGGGATCAAAAAGCGCTGATGCGCGCGGCAGAGACCTATCGCCCGAATGAGCGGTTCGACACGGCCGAGGCGATCAGAGATGTCGGCGTGGGCGAGGCCGTGACCTCGATGCTGGCCAAGAAGGGCGTGCCTGGGATTGTGGAACGAACGCTCATTCGCCCGCCGTCCTCACAGCTGGGTCCAGCGTCTGCGGCAGACCGGAAGGCTGCGATGCAGGCGTCCCCTGTGGCGGGCAAGTACGATCAGGCTGTGGATAAGAAATCAGCCTATGAAATGCTCATTGAGCGTGCGAAAGCCGCCTCACAAGAGGCTGAAGTTGTTGAAGAAAAAGCCGAGGAGTTGTCGCCTGCTGAGCGGGAGTTCAACGCGGCGCGCCGTTTTACTGGCGCTCGCGTCAGCCGATCGTCTTCGCGCAGCAGCCAGAGTTTGGGCCAGCAGTTTGGCAGCGCGATGAGCTCTGCTGTGATCAAGGAGCTGAAGGGCACCACTGGCCGTCGGATCGTGCGCGGCATTCTGGGTGGGCTCTTCAAAGGACGCTAGGGTGTGATTGCGGCAAGATCCCGCGCCATCCCCTCGTAAAAACTCTGCGTGCGGCGCAGACGCGAACGGTTCAGATCCTGCGTGTCAGAGCGCAGCAGGCCTTCCACGCCAATCATAAACGGCAGGCAAAGCTCGCGCTCATGTGTGTCGAGTTGGAACACGTCGCAGAAGAGATCGATTGTGCCACGATCCACACCAAACCGTGCGTCACCAGAGGGGTGCAGGCCACGCCGCCCCATATGGGTGATAAACCGCGCCATATCCTTGTAAATCGGCAGTTTGGCAGAGCCGCCCGTGTCAATGCCCGTCAGAATGTCACCATCGACCAAGAGGTTATTGGGGTGAAAATCCCCATGGCTGATAGAAACGCGCCAGTCATGGCCGTCCATGCCGGGCAACAGGCGGTGCAGATGCGCTCTGATCTCTGCTAAAAGTGGGCGGATCCGCGCAGATCCTTGCTTGCTGATCCGTTTTTCAGCCTTGCTGAGCCAGGAGGCCGCCCGCATTGGCCCGCGCCGCTCCATCGGTTTGGTGTAGTGCCTGAGCCAATGAACAGCACCCGGTATCATACTGAAACGCTGATCTTTTTCGCTCTGCCAAATGCGTTCCAGCATGGGCTCTCCGGAGGCGTGTCGCACAACAAGCATGCCAAGATCGGGCAGATGGTAGAGCGGCTCATTCACACGGTAAGGCCCGCCCGACATGTAGGGCCATGTGCGTTGCAGCTCATCCCAATCCCGCTTTGCATAGGCGCTTGGCTCGTCCAAGTAGAACCGAGCAATCGCGGGCGTGCCGTCGAAATGACCCTGGAAAATGGCACGCTTGCCACTGACAAAGCGCACCACCTCATCCAGTTCCATGCCCTTCAAACCCGGCGCATCGGCTGTTGCGGCACCGATCTGTTCCATCAGGTCGGCGATCACATCCAGATCAGGAAGCGGGGGTGCGTTTTGTGCCATAGGCGCACCCTGTCCGGGCCGCTGGCCGCTCGTCAACCGGATCAATTGAACCTCGCGTATTCCGCAGCTAATGTGGCGCTTGAACACAACAGATTGAGGCGCACCATGTCTGAGACCCCTGTCAATGAGATGTCCTTTGAAGAGGCAATGAAGGAACTGGAGCAGGTGGTCGGCCAGTTGGAGCGTGGAGATGTGGCGCTGGAGGCGTCTATTGCGCTTTATGAGCGCGGGGCCGAGTTGAAAAAACGCTGTGAAACCAAGCTGAAAGAGGCCGAAGAGAAAGTGGCAGCCCTGACGCTGGATGCAGATGGCGTGCCCAAGGGTACGACGCCTGTACAAGGGATGTAGGCATTGAACGCGGACGACCTGCGCGCCCGGGTTGAGGCGCATTTTCAATCGGTTTTGGCGGGGTTTGGCGACACGGATGTGGCGCAGGGCATGCGTTATGCCGTGTCGGGCGGCAAACGTGTGCGCGCGATGCTCGTGGCGGACAGTGCACGGCTGCATGATGTGCCGGCAGACCGCGCGATCTGGCCTGCCTGCGCGATTGAGGCGCTGCATGCCTACAGTCTCGTTCATGATGATTTGCCCTGCATGGACGACGATGATCTGCGGCGTGGGCAGCCCACGGTGCATGTGAAGTGGGATGACGGTACGGCTGTGCTTGTGGGGGACGCGTTGCAGGCCTTGGCATTTGAACTGGCCGCCCATCCAAGCGGGGCGGAGACCGCTGAGGCGCGGGCGGACTTGGCCTTGAGCCTTGCGCATGCGGCAGGCGGGCAGGGCATGGTCCTCGGCCAGGCACTTGATATCGCGGCGGAAACGGCACCTGAGCCGCTCAGTTTGGAAGAAATCATTGCCCTGCAAGCGGGCAAAACCGGCGCGTTGATCATGTGGGCGGCGACGGCGGGGCCCCGTATGGCGCGGGCCGATACCTCGGCGATGGAACGATATGCCAAAGCGCTTGGGCTCGCTTTCCAAGTGCGCGATGACATTATTGATGTGATCGGGGATGAGGCCGACACGGGCAAGGCTGTGGGCAAGGATGCAGTGGCTGGTAAAGCCACTTTCGTATCCCTTCTCGGGCTTGAGGCGGCAAAGGCCCGCGCGCATGCCCTTGCGGAAGAGGCGTGTGACGCTCTATCACCCTATGGGCAGCGGGCTCAGTCTTTGCGTGATCTGGCGCAATTCGTGGTGTCCCGCACCGCATAACACCACCCAATTCACCGAAAGGAGCGCCGGGTGTCCGATCAGTCGTCCGGCCGTCCGGACACGCCTCTGCTGGATCACGTGACCAGCCCCGCCGATCTCAACGGATTAAGCGATGCAGAGCTTCGCCAGCTCTCAGATGAGTTGCGCGCGGAGACCATCTGGGTCGTCAGTCAAACCGGCGGACATCTGGGCGCAGGTCTGGGCGTGGTGGAGCTGACGGTGGCGCTGCACCACGTGTTTGATGCGCCCAGGGACAAGATCATCTGGGATGTGAGCCACCAAACTTATCCGCATAAAATCCTGACTGGGCGGCGGGATCGTATGATGAGTTTGCGCCAAGAAGGGGGGCTCAGCGGGTTCACCAAGCGCAGCGAATCCCCGTTTGATCCCTTTGGGGCAGGGCATTCATCAACCTCGATCAGCGCCGCCCTCGGTTTTGCCGTGGCGCGCGATTTGAACGGGGTGTGTGAGACGGGGCTGGGCGACGCCATTGCCGTAATCGGCGACGGGGCGATGCGCGCGGGACAGGCCTTTGAGGCGATGAACAACGCGGGCCATCTGGGCAAGCGACTGCTCGTCATCCTCAACGATAATGAGATGTCAATCGCGCCGCCTGTGGGGGCCATGTCGGCCTACCTTTCGCGGCTATTTGCCAAGCAGTCTGTGGATGGCCTCGATGCGGCGGCCAAGGCTGCGGCGGGCCTTATGCCAAAGGATGCGTCAGAGGACTTATCTACATCGGCTTTCGGCGGCAAGATATTCGAAGAGCTTGGGTTCTCCTATATTGGCCCCATTGATGGGCACGACATGGATCACCTTTTGCCGGTGCTGCGCGTTGTGAAAGACAGCGCCACGGGTCCAACCCTCATCCACGTCATCACCAAGAAAGGCAAAGGTTATCCGCCAGCCGAGCAGTCGCGCGATGCCGGCCATTCGCGGGCCAAGTTCAATGTGGCCACAGGTGAACAGCGCAAGGAGCGCTCGAATGCGCCGAATTACACCAAGGTGTTTGCCGAAACGCTGACCGATATCGCTGCAACAGATGATAAGATCTGTGCCATTACTGCGGCCATGCCGGATGGCACCGGTTTAGATCTTTTTGCCGCTGCGCATCCGGATCGGTGCTTCGATGTGGGCATTGCTGAACAGCATGCGGTGACCTTCGCGGCGGGGTTGGCGGCCGGGGGGATGAAGCCCTTCTGCGCGCTTTACTCTACCTTCCTTCAGCGTGGCTACGATCAGATCATCCACGATGTGGCCATCCAAAACCTACCGGTGCGCTTTCCCATTGATCGTGCCGGTCTGGTGGGTGCGGATGGCGCGACCCATGCGGGTGCCTTTGACGTGGCCTATCTGGCGTGTCTGCCCAATATGGTCGTGATGGCTGCCGCTGATGAGGCCGAGCTCAAACACATGGTGGCGACGGCTGTCTCCTATGACGAGGGGCCGATTGCCTTCCGCTATCCGCGTGGAGAAGGGCAGGGCGTCGAACTGCCCGAGACAGGCGCAGTATTGGAGATCGGCAAGGGGCGCGTGGTGTCTCACGGCGAGCGGGTTGCGCTTGTCTCTTTGGGCACGCGATTGGGTGAGGTCATGACCGCCGCAGAAGCTTTGGCATCGCATGGCATTATGCCCACCGTTGTGGATGCCCGCTTTGTCAAACCTCTCGACACGAGCCTGATCCTGAATCTGATCGCAAACCATGAGGCCATGATCACGATTGAGGAAGGTTCAATCGGCGGGTTCGGCAGCCATGTGGCGCAATTTTTGTCAGAGCATGGGGTGTTTGATGCGGGGTTCAAATTCCGCTCTATGATCTTGCCGGATCGCTACCTGGATCATGGCCGCCCGGCGGATATGTATGCCAAAGCAGGTCTCAACGCGGCGGCGATCGAAGCGAAAGTTTTGGCTCTTTTGGGTCTGTCCTAGAGACAGGCGGGTCTAAAGTCCGCGGCGCCGCCGTACGTTGGCTTTGGCTTTTTCCTTTTTGCGGGGGCGCGAATACCGCGCGGCCTCAATCACGGTAAAGACCCCCAAGATACTAAGAAAGGTCAGTGTGACGGGGGAAAACCCGTTCGTCGGATCAAAGGTTGCAAGGCTTGCCAGGGAGACTGCCAACCAGGTCGCGGTCAACCCCACAAGGGCAGAAAGGTAAGAGTTCACTGCGTGCACCGTCTTTGGTTTTTGCTGTGGCGCGTGTTCTGGACCACGCACCTACCGCTTTGCGTCGAAAATAAACCCCAAGAGATTAAGAAGCACTTGCGCGGCCAAAATAGAGGTGCTGCCGGTTGGGTCATAATCGGGCGCAACCTCCACGAGGTCGATGCCCACAACATCATGATTACGCGCGACCTCCTGTAGCATTTCCAGCACGTCATAATAGAGGAACCCGCCATGGCTTGGCGTGCCCGTTCCAGGTGCGATGGAGGGGCAAAACGCGTCAATATCGATGGTGATGTAGACCCGAGCGCCAGCGGGCAATCGGGTAATCGTGCCTTTGGGCCCAAGTTTGCGCACCTGGCGCACAGAGAGGATATCGGACCCCATGGCGCGGGCATCATCGTAGCCCTCTTTGGCGGTGGAGCTGACATTGCGGATGCCCAGCTGCGTCAATCCCGTCACGTAGTCTTTTTCTGCCGCGCGCCGCATCGGGTTGCCATGGCCGAACCGGACACCGTGGCGTTCGTCGACAAAATCGAGATGCGCGTCGATCTGCAGGATGTGGATGTCGCCCTGATCGTCGAACGCGTTGACACAGGGAATGTTGATCGAGTGATCCCCACCAATCACAACAGGCAGCGCGCCCGCCGTCAGGATAGCCCGCACACCGGCCTCAATATTGGCGTGGCTTTTCACGGTGTCCGTGTGGACGATATCGGCGTCTCCAATATCGACGATCCGCACCTCGCCGGGCAGATAGGTGGTGTCGTCTTCGTGGTCATAGGCGCCCGCGTGGCCAAAGCTGAAGAGGGTGGAGGCCTCCCGCACGCCGCGCGGCCCGAACCGCGCGCCCGACCGCCATTGTGTGCCAAAGTCAAAGGGCGCGCCGAGAATGGCCACATCGGCATCGATCGCCGTCCAATCGGCCACATAGGGGCGTTTTCCGAAGGTGGAAATGCCCACAAAGGGCAGATCCAGACGTCCGCCTTCATATCCATGACCGCTCATGTCGCTCTCCGCTGTCGCTTGCGCAGGAGCGTAGTTTCCGCCGCTCTTGGCTGCAATGCACATTCGCCCCTTTCCATTCTCCCAAACCCATGCGATAGGGAACCGCCAAACGAGCATCCCATGGAGATTTGCGATGGAGATTCGTGAGGCCCTGACCTTCGACGATGTTTTGTTAGTTCCGGCCAAATCCGCCGTGTTGCCCAACACCGCTGATACGCGGACCCGCGTGACCAGCTCCATCGCCCTGAATATTCCGCTTTTGAGTTCCGCCATGGACACCGTCACGGAAGGTCGGATGGCCATCACGATGGCGCAGGCAGGGGGAATGGGCGTGATCCATAGAAACCTCAGCATCGAAGAGCAGGCCCAAGAGGTGCGCCGGGTCAAACGCTTTGAATCAGGTATTGTCTACAATCCTGTCACTCTGACGCCGGATCAGACCTTGGCCGATGCCAAAGCGTTGATAGAACGGTACAATTTCACGGGCTTTCCCGTGGTGGGCGAAGATGGGCGCATTGTCGGCATCGTGACCAATCGCGACATGCGCTTTGCCACATCTGATGACACGCCTGTGCACGTGATGATGACGTCTGACAATCTGGCAGTGCTGCAGGAACCTGCAGATCTGGAACAGGCAAAATCCATGATGAGAGAACGCCGGATCGAGAAGCTGTTGGTGAAAGATGCCGATGGCCAGCTCACCGGTCTTCTGACGCTCAAGGACACCGAGCAGGCCGTGCTGAACCCCACCGCGTGCAAGGATGATCTGGGCCGGTTGCGCGTGGCGGCGGCGTCCACCGTGGGCGACGCAGGCTATGAACGCTCTGGCGAGCTGGTGGATGCCGGCGTCGATATGATCGTGATCGACACGGCTCATGGCCACTCCGAAGGCGTCGCGCTGGCCGTGGAGCGGGCCAAGAAACTGTCGAATGAGGTCCAGATCGTGGCGGGCAACGTGGCCACGGGGGAGGCGACGCGCACGCGCATTGGGGCAGGCGCTGACGCGGTCAAAGTGGGCATTGGCCCGGGCAGCATTTGCACCACACGCATGGTGGCGGGTGTCGGGGTCCCACAGCTGACGGCGATCATGGATTGCGCCGCAGCAGCTGGCGACACTCCGGTGATTGCCGATGGTGGCATCAAGTTCTCGGGTGATTTCGCCAAAGCCATCGCGGCGGGCGCGTCTTGTGCGATGGTTGGGTCTATGCTGGCTGGCACGGACGAGTCCCCTGGAGAGGTCATTTTGTACCAGGGCCGCAGTTTTAAGGCATATCGCGGCATGGGCTCTCTGGGCGCGATGGCGCGGGGCAGTGCGGATCGGTACTTTCAGAAAGATGCCGCCAGCGACAAGCTGGTGCCGGAAGGCATTGAGGGGCAGGTGCCCTACAAGGGCAGCGCGGGCACTGTGCTGCACCAGTTGGTCGGTGGGTTGCGTGCGGCGATGGGCTATACCGGTTGCGCATCGGTCGACGAAATGCGCCAAAGATGTGAGTTTGTGCGCATCACAGGCGCCGGCCTCAAGGAAAGCCATGTTCATGACGTGCAGATCACGCGCGAGAGCCCGAACTACCGGATTGGCTAGGCTTTTCAATATTTTCTACTCCGTCGTTTACGCGTTTACATGACGCCCGGCGCCCGCATTTCCGCCGCCATCGCTGCGCTGGATCAGGTGCTTTCTGGCATGGCGGCGGAACAGGCGTTGACCCGTTGGGCGCGGCAAGCGCGATATGCCGGGTCCAAAGACCGCGCAGCCGTCCGCGATCACGTGTTTCAGGCACTTAGGTGCCGCAGGTCCTATGCGGCATGGGGTGGCGGAACGGATGGCCGCGCCATCATGATCGGGGCCATTCGGGTGCAAGATGGCGACCCAGAGACGCTTTTTTCCGGTGAGGGCCATGCCCCTGCGCCCTTGAGCCCAGAAGAGCGCACCCGCGCACGGCCAGAGCTTTCTGACGCCGAGATGGCGGATTTGCCCGATTGGGTGTGGTCGGTGTTTCAAGAGGATTTGGGCTCTCGAGCCTTGGAGACGGCCACGGCGCAAAAGGCCCGCGCGCCGATCGCGCTGCGTGTCAATCAGAGCATGAATATAGTGCCACAAGCTATTGAAATGCTGATCAAAGACGAAATCATAGCAGAAACCGTTCCCAGCTGTCCCACAGCGTTGCTCGTGCGCCAGGGTGAAAAAAAGATACGCAGTTCACAGGCCTATCAATCCGGCGCGGTGGAGCTTCAGGACGTGAGCAGTCAGGCGGCCATGGCGAGGGTGTCGATACCGCCTCATGCAAGGGTTTTGGACTATTGCGCCGGGGGCGGCGGCAAAACATTGGCCTTGGCGGCGAGGGTGCCTCTTGACCCGCATGTGCAGTTTTTCGCCCATGATAGCGATCCCTCCCGGATGAAGGATCTGCCGGTTCGGGCAAGCCGAGCAGGGGCAGATGTCAGGCGGCTTTACCCCCGGGATCTGTCAAAGTCCGCGCCCTTCGACGTGGTTTTATGCGATGTTCCATGTTCCGGCAGTGGCACCTGGCGGCGCAGCCCGGAAGCGAAATGGCAACTCACCCAGGAAAGACTGCAAACTCTTTTGAAAGTTCAAAGAGATATCCTGCGCTGTGCCCGTGATCTGATACAGCCCGGTGGGCACTTAATTTACACGACCTGCTCTTGTCTCAGGCGCGAGAATGAAGCGCAGATAAGCCGGTTTTGCCAGGACTTTCCCGACATGTCGCTGTGTGATCAGATGTCTTGGCCGGTGAGCGCGACAGGAGATGGTTTTTTCTTTGCCGCGCTCTCTCTTGACCCTTAATGCGGTGCGGCGTTCCGCCGAAAGCAAGACATCTCTTAATCAGAATTTAACGAATTTTGGCGCACTTTAAGCTGTCGGGCTGCACAGGCCATGGAGGCAGGGCGAAAGTGTCTGATCAGGCTTTATCAAATCAGGTCAATTTTCACGCGACCTTGGCATCTTGGCGTCCACGGACAAAGGCGATCCTTGGCGCGGCCATGCTGTTTGCTGCTGCGGCGGTTGTATCTTCAATCGCTTTTATCAAGCTCACCTTTCTGCTTGTCTCCGCCGTTTTGATCCTTGCGTCCATTGTCGCCTATTTTGGCCCGGCAACAATCGAACGGTGGCGTGACCAGGAACTGTCCAAGTTCGTCAGTGTGTTGCGTCTGGATCCTTGCCCGGTCATCGTTGTTGGTCGGGATGACGTTGTCGTTTACGCAAACGCCCTTGCACATCAAGAGTTGGCCGTTGGCAAAGGAATGACGCTGTCGGATGCCCTCCTAAGCCTGATGGCCGATCCCGCTTCGGCGCTATCGGCGGTGAAGAACGCGTTCAGATTGCAAAAGAGTTTTACGCACAAAGTCAGCGTTTTGTCCGGCGATATTGACATTGATGTGGTGGCTCTCTCCCCACGTCTTGCAGCGATACGTTTCCATATGCGTGACGCGCCTTTGTTCGCCCAGCCTGGTGCGTTTGCCACGTTGACCCTCAATGAGGAACATGTGGTGCTTGAAGCCAGTCCGGAGGCGCGCGATCTCCTTGGGCCTTATGCCGATATGCTGGCCTTGCTTTGCCCGAACCCACCTCTGCGCGTGGGGGAAATCAACGATCTTCGGGGCGAAAACGGGCTGCTGAAGTGTTTTGTGCACGAACTTGAACCCAAGGCTGGCCTGGTCTCGAAGGGTCATCGAAAAATCGCAATCATTCCTGCGGGCGATGACAATCATCAGCACGCAGATGCCTGGTCAATGCTAGAAGAATTGCCCGTGGCGCTTTTGAAGATGTCTGCAGATGGCATTATTGAGCTCTCAAACCTGCCCTCGCGCGTATTGCTCGGTGTAGAAAGCGGTGCCGGTCGCAGACTGTCTGAGCTGGTGGAAGGGCCTGGGCGGCCCCTCTCGGATTGGCTTCGCGACGCCGTTGAGGGGCGCGGCTCCGCACAACCTGAGATCTTGCAGATGCGTCGAAAAGACAAAGACGTGTTCGTGCAGGTGGCGCTCAATCCGGTGCGCGACGGCGGCAAAACCGTGCTCATCGCGGTGCTACAAGATGCCACCAAGCTCAAGTCGCTTGAACTGCAATTTGTTCAAAGCCAGAAAATGCAGGCCATCGGGCAGTTGGCGGGCGGTGTGGCCCATGACTTCAACAACCTTTTGACTGCGATATCAGGGCATTGTGACCTTCTCTTGCTACGACATGGGGTCGATGACCCGACCTATCCGGATCTCATGCAAATCAGTCAGAACGCCAATCGCGCCGCCGCTCTTGTTGGGCAGCTTTTGGCCTATTCGCGCAAACAGATGCTGCGTCTTGAGATCATGTCATTGCGCGACATGCTCTCGGATGTGACGCATTTGCTGAACCGTCTGGTTGGAGAGAAGGTGCGGATGTCTCTCAATCACGACCCGGATTTGTGGTGCGTGCGGGCGGATAAGCGGCAATTGGAGCAAGTGCTCATGAACCTGGTTGTCAACGCCCGAGACGCCATGCCTCAGGGAGGCGAGGTTGTGATCCGCACGGAGAACTGTCTGCTGGAAACACCGCTGAAGCGTGATCGCGCTGAAGTTGCGCCTGGCCGCTATGTGGTCGTGAGCGTGGAAGATCAAGGCGTTGGCATTCCGCCGGATCTGCTCGGCAAGGTGTTTGAACCCTTCTACACGTCAAAAAAGCAGGGAGAGGGCACCGGGTTGGGTTTGTCCACGGCCTATGGGATCATAAAACAAACCGGTGGTTTCATTTTTGTCGACAGCACAGTGGGGCAGGGGTCACGCTTTCAGATTTATCTGCCTGCGCATACTGCGAAGGCCGAGGCCTTGGCCCCCAAGGTCACGTCGCTCGCGACATCCGAACCCGCCCATGGCGTGGTCATGCTGGTAGAAGACGAAGCCCCCGTCCGCGCCTTTGCCTGCCGAGCGCTCAAACTGAAAGGCTTTTCGGTGATTGAGGCGGCATCGGGGGAAGAGGCCATCTCTGTCCTCGCTGATGACGCGCTCCATGTGGACGTCATTGTCACAGACGTAGTCATGCCGGGCATGGATGGCCCGACATGGGTGCGCGAGGCGCTTGAGACCCGGCCGGATGTCCGGGTGATTTTCGTGTCAGGCTATGCCGCGGATTCCATAGAAGAGGTGGCCTTGCCAGGCCAGCCTTCGATCTTTCTGCCCAAGCCTTTCTCTCTCACGGATTTGGTCGACACGGTGCAAGCACAAATGCCCACCGTAGACGACATGAAAAGCGCCTGACGCACGGGATCTTGTGCGGCTAGGTCATCTGACTGTCGGCTGTTGTCACCGATCCTGGAGGTAAATTCTCAAGCGATCGCGCTTTTCGGGCTTACCCCCCTAGCCAAACCTCCCTTGGCCCGGTAAGCCGCGCGAAAATATCGGCCGGAGAGCAAGAATGGACCTGCGCAACATCGCGATTATCGCCCATGTGGACCATGGCAAAACCACTTTGGTGGATGAGTTGCTGCGCCAGTCGGGGGCCTTTCGCGCCAACCAGGCCGTGGACGAACGCGCCATGGACAGCAATGATCTTGAGCGCGAACGCGGGATCACAATCCTTGCCAAAGCCACCTCCGTCGAATGGAAATCCACGCGCATCAATATCGTCGACACTCCCGGCCACGCGGATTTTGGCGGCGAAGTGGAACGGATTTTGAGCATGGTGGACGGGGTTGTCCTTTTGGTCGATGCCGCAGAAGGCCCGATGCCCCAGACGAAATTCGTGACCTCCAAGGCCCTGGCGCTTGGCCTGCGCCCGATCGTGGTGCTCAACAAAGTTGACAAGCCCGATGGCGAGCCTGACCGTGCCCTGGATGAGTGTTTCGATCTCTTTGCCGCGCTCGATGCCAATGAAGACCAGCTTGATTTTCCACACATGTATGCCTCGGGCCGATCCGGTTGGGCCGATCATGAGCTGGATGGCCCGCGCAAAGACCTCTCGGCGCTCTTCGATCTGATCGTCAATCACGTGCCAGCCCCGCGGCAGGTGGCGCAGGTGGATGAGGATTTCTCGATGCTCGCGGTCACCCTCGGCGCGGACCCGTTTGTAGGTCGCATCCTCACCGGGCGCATCGAAGCCGGTCGCATAAAAGTGGGCGCCACGGTGCAGGCGCTGTCTCGCGTCGGGCAAAAGATCGAGCAGTTCCGCGTCACGCGCATCCAAGCCTTTCGCGGGCTCACGATGCAGGATCTGACCGAGGCTGAAGCGGGCGACATCGTCACTTTGGCCGGTATGTCCAAAGCAACGGTCGCAGACACGATTTGCGCGCTCGCGGTAGAGACGCCTTTGGAAGCACAACCCATTGATCCACCGACAATTTCCGTCACCTTCGGTATCAATGACAGCCCCTATGCCGGGCGCGATGGCAAAAAGGTGCAATCCCGCGTCATCCGCGATCGGCTGATGAAAGAGGCGGAATCAAATGTCGCCATTCGCGTGACAGATACGCCCGGCGGTGAGGCGTTTGACGTGTCGGGCCGTGGTGAGCTGCAAATGGGGGTCCTCATTGAGAACATGCGCCGCGAAGGATTTGAGCTTTCAATCTCGCGCCCGCAGGTTCTTTTGCGCGAGGGCGATGCCGGCGAGACGTTGGAGCCCATCGAAGAGGTCACTGTTGATGTCGATGACGACTATTCCGGGGCCGTCATCGAAAAACTGACTGGGACACGCAAAGGGGAAATGACGGAAATGAAGCCCGCCGGGTCGGGCAAAACCCGCATTGTCGCTCTTGTGCCGTCCCGTGGCCTGATCGGCTATCACGGCGAATTCCTGACTGATACGCGCGGTACGGGCGTGCTGAACCGCGTGTTCCACAGCTGGGCCGCTCACAAAGGGCCGATCCCTGGCCGCCGGGCAGGGGTGTTGATTTCCATGGAGCAGGGAGAGGCCGTGGCCTACGCGCTTTGGAACCTCGAAGAGCGCGGGCGCATGTTCATCGGGCCGCAGACGCCGATTTATCAGGGCATGATCATCGGCGAACACAGCCGCGACAATGACCTTGAGGTGAACCCGCTCAAGGGCAAAAAGCTCACCAATGTGCGCGCTTCAGGATCGGATGAAGCGGTGCGGCTGACACCCCATGTGCAGTTCAGCCTCGAAGAAGCCATTGCCTATATCAACGACGATGAGCTCGTGGAAGTCACGCCGCATGCGCTGCGCCTGCGCAAGCGTTTCCTCGATCCGCATGAGCGCAAACGCCAGGCCAAAGCGAGCTGAGCGCAGCCGCGCAAACAACAGATCAAGCCTGACGCGACTAATGTTTTTTGATCACTCGCTGATTTCGACAATCACCAGCTCACGGTCTGCAGCATTTTGCGCATGTGATAGCGCGGCCTGATACGCGTCCGAGCGATAGCAGGCTTCGGCCGCTTCTACAGAAGGAAAACGCGCCACCACATTGCGCGGCCGATCCGGGCCTTCCAATTGCACATAACGCCCGCCGCGGGCGATGAAGGCGCCGCCATGCTCTGCGATCGCGGGGCCCGCCAGTTTTGCATATTTGCCATAAGCCTCTTCATCCGTGACACGGACATGAGCAATCCAAAGAGCCGGCATAGGGTTAGTCCTCCGTAAATCCGTCAACCACGACAATGTCGCGTTCCGAGCTTGACAGCGCGATCGGTAGGATCCGCTGATAATCCTCTGACGCGTACCAGTCCAGAGCGGCTTGGCGGGTCTCAAACCGAATGATCACATGCCGGTCTGGCGAGCTGCCTTCGATCTGGGTTTGACCGCCGCCTTTGACCAGGAACGTGCCGCCCGCCTTTTCCGCGCACGCGACGGTTTGGTTGGCATAGATCTTGTAATCATCCGGGTCTGTCACCGTAATCCGTGCAATTACATAGGCTGGCATAGGTTTACCCCTGCAAGATCACTTGTTCTGCGGCTTCGATAGCGGCAGGTGCGTCTTCGACAGACCGTCCGCCGCCTTGCGCCATGTCCGGCCGCCCGCCGCCGCCTTTGCCGCCAAGAAGAGGCACAGCCGCCTTTACGAGATCCACGGCCGAGACCCGTCCCGTCAGATCCTCGGTCACGCCAGCGGCCACCGCGGCCTTGCCGCCTGCATCCGCGATCAGAAGGATCGCGCCCGATCCCATGCGAGATTTATGCGCGTCAATCAGCGGCGGCAGGGCTTTGCCAGAGACCCCAGTCAGCACCTGCGCCAAGAACGCCACGCCGTCCAGCTCTTTGGGGCTGGCAACATCGGAGGAGGGCCCGCCGGACATCGCCAAATCTCGGCGAAGCTGCGCGAGCTCCGCATTCATCGCTTTGCGTTCATCAAGAAGCGCCTTCACCCGCTCAGGCACGTCTGCGGCCTGCGCTTTCAAAGCGGAGGCCGTTTGTGACAGCAGGTTATCCTGTGCGGAGAGATAGTCAAAAGCGGCCTGTCCGGTCAGCGCCTCAATCCGCCTCACGCCGGAGCTCGACGCGGCATCGCCCAAGGTCACGAACACACCGATATCCCCGGTTTGCCGAACATGGGTGCCACCGCAGAGCTCAAGAGAGTAGGTGCGACCACCCAACCCTTTGCCGGATCCGGCCTCATCGCCCATGGACACGACGCGCACTTCGTCGCCGTATTTTTCGCCAAAGAGCGCTTGTGCGCCGATGGCACGGGCGTCATCGGGCGTCATGATGCGGGTCTCAACCGCAGAGTTCTGACGGATATAGGCGTTCACTTCCGCCTCGACAGTGCGCAACTCTTCCAGGCTCAGCGCCTTGGAGTGGGAGAAATCAAAGCGCAACCGATCCGGTGCGTTGAGCGATCCGCGCTGCGCGACGTGATCCCCAAGCGCGCCGCGGAGCGCTTCATGCAGCAAATGCGTGGCGGAATGGTTGGCGCGGATCGCGGTGCGGCGCCCGTGATCCACGTCGAGCTTTGCCGCATCGCCAGTGGTCAACGTGCCCTCGACGACCTTTGCTACGTGAATGAAGACGCCGGCAGCTTTGCGCGTGTCCGTGATCTCAGCGCGCGCAGTATCGGTCAAAAGCGTGCCGGTGTCGCCGACCTGGCCGCCCGATTCCGCATAGAACGGGGTCTGGTTCAGCACGATCTGCGCCGTGGTGCCCGTCGCGGCGGAGGTAACCTCTGCGCCGTCCTGCACGATCGCCAGGATCTGACCTTCGGCTGTTTCGGTGTCGTAGCCCAGGAAATCCGTAGTGCCGTGGGTCTCGGCGATGTCAAACCAGACGGTGGCATCCGTGGTCTCGCCCGATCCGGACCATGCCGCGCGCGCTTTGGCTTTTTGGGCATCCATCGCTGCGTCAAATCCGGCGACATCCACCTCAAGGCCCTTTTCGCGCAAAGCGTCCTGGGTCAGGTCCAGAGGAAACCCGTAGGTGTCATAAAGCTTGAATGCAGTTTCGCCGGGCAGGGCGGCGCCATCTTCGAGTGATGACAGCTCGTCATCCAGAAGGGTCAGGCCGCGATCCAGCGTCTGCTTGAAGCGCGTCTCTTCAAGCTTCAGCGTTTCTTCAATCAGCGCCTGCGCCTGGCCCAATTCGGGAAAAGCTTGGCCCATTTGTGCCACGAGGGCAGGCACCAGCCGGTGCATCACTGGATCTTTGGATCCCAAAAGATGCGCATGCCGCATGGCGCGACGCATGATCCGGCGCAGCACATATCCGCGACCTTCATTCGACGGCATGACCCCGTCTGCCATCAGGAATGAGCTTGACCGTAAGTGATCGGCAATGACACGATGATGCACATTGCCGGGCCCGTCTGGATCCTGATTTGTTGCGTTGGCGGAGGCCTCAATGAGGTGACGCATCAGATCGGTGTCGTAATTGTCATGCTTGCCTTGAAGCAAGGCGGCGATCCGTTCCAGCCCCATACCTGTGTCAATCGATTGCATATCGAGATCGACCATGGAGCCATCTTCGAACCGCTCGTTTTGCATGAAAACGAGGTTCCAGATTTCGATGAAGCGGTCGCCATCCTCTTCCGGGCTGCCGGGAGGACCGCCCCAAATCTCAGGCCCATGATCGTAGAAAATCTCAGAAGACGGGCCGCAGGGGCCGGTGGGGCCCATCATCCAGAAATTGTCATCGGTGGGGATACGGATGATTTTATCGTTGCTGAGCCCGGCAATCTTCTTCCAAAGATCGGCCGCCTCATCATCGGTGTGATAGACGGTTACCAGAAGCTTTGATTTGTCGAGCTCGAAATCCTCGGTCAGCAGTTCCCAGGCCTGCTTGATCGCGCGCTCCTTGAAGTAGTCACCAAAGCTGAAATTCCCCAGCATTTCAAAGAACGTATGGTGGCGCGCGGTGTAGCCTACATTGTCCAGATCATTATGTTTGCCGCCTGCGCGGACGCATTTTTGCGACGTGGTGGCCCGGCTGTAATCGCGATGTTCAATACCCGTGAACAGGTTTTTGAACTGCACCATGCCTGAATTGACGAACATCAGCGTGGGGTCATTGCGCGGCACGAGAGGAGAGCTCGCCACGACCTCATGATCATTGCGGTCGAAGAAGTTCAGAAATGTGGAGCGTATCTCGTTGAGCGTAGGCATGGGACGGATCCGTTTTGGCCGGGCATGGTTGCGGGTGTTTTGGCGGTGTAACGGTGTGGACTTGCCGTGTCCACAGCCCGCACAGCAGCCGGGATGCGTAAAGGGCGCGAATGACAAACGCCCACGCCATAGTGGCGCGGGCGCTGTTTCAGATGTGAGAGGTCTCAGGCTTCGAGAATGTCGTCGCTGCCTTCGTCCTTCTCAGACTCCGTCGGCTCAAAGTCAAACTCAAGCCCGTGCGCGGCGCGGATCTTATCTTCGATGGTCAAAGCGACGGTTTGGTTGTCCTTCAGGAATTGCTTGGCGTTTTCTCGGCCCTGGCCAATGCGCTCGTCGCCGTAGCTGTACCAGCTACCGGATTTCTCTACGACGCCCGCTTTGACGCCCAGATCAAGAAGCTCGCCCGTCTTTGAGATGCCTTCGCCATACATAATGTCGAACTCAACTTCCTTGAACGGAGGCGCCACCTTGTTCTTGACCACTTTGACGCGGGTGGCGTTGCCGACAATCTCATCACGGTCCTTGATCGCCCCTATGCGGCGAATGTCGAGCCGCACAGAGCTGTAGAATTTCAATGCGTTACCGCCCGATGTTGTATCGGGCGAGCCGAACATGACGCCGATCTTCATGCGGATCTGGTTGATGAAGATCACCATGCAGTTCGACCGCGCGATGGAACCGGTCAGCTTGCGCATTGCCTGGCTCATCAAGCGGGCGTGCACGCCGACGCTCGCATCGCCCATGTCGCCCTCATGTTCGGACTTTGGCGTCAGCGCCGCGACCGAGTCGACCACAACG
>ERZ1740068.47-NODE-47-length-72640-cov-8.348653_pt1 | contig 72640 bp, 65 predicted proteins | sample MGYA00581735_ERZ1740068 | MGnify/ENA primary metagenome ERZ1740068 (study PRJEB43018, sample SAMN04849740) | marine metagenome | isolation source: floating plastic debris | place: Pacific Ocean | collected 2008-08-30 | study: EMG produced TPA metagenomics assembly...
TTAAAATATTAATTTTTTTTTTTTTCTTCTCCCCTCCTTTTATTCTTCTTTTTTTTTTATTTCTTCCCTTAAAAATACATTTCGGTCTTGTCTTTCTTGCCCTCCCGCTTTTTTACAAATATGTAATAAGGCTTAGTGAACTGTCAGTTTCTGAACTACTGACTCTCCACCGGAGCTAACTTTTACCATATAAATGCCTGCAGCTACCTCACCAAGAGAGATATCTTGGTTTTGAGTACCGCTGATTTGACCGAGGTTCTGGAAGAACACTACCCGGCCTTGCAAGTCCATTACTTCCACTTGGAAAGTAGCAGAGCTGGCAGCATCCACCATCAAGGTGAAGTTGCCATCGGTTGGATTAGGGAACATAGAAACCAAGGTTTCGTTATTCAATTCCTGAATTCCAGTGATTGAGGTGGTTACCGTATCCAACAGCGTGTCAGATCCACAGAAGTTAGAAGCAATCAACATGACGGTGTAGGTTCCCGTTTGCGGATAAACGTGTACTGGATCACTGTCTGTTGAAGTGTTGCCATCGCCAAACATCCAAGTGAAGGAGGTGGCATTGGTAGAGCTGTTAGAGAAGCTCGTAGTCAGATAGCTGATCGAACCGCTGAATCCAGCTACAGCAGGATCCTGAGTTGTTACAGTGATTTGGTCAGAGCTCACACAGTTAAACTGGTCAGTAACCGTTACGCCATAGGTAGCAGGAGTATTTACCGAAATGGTCTGAGTAGTCTGAGCATTTGGAGTCCAGGCATAGGTACTTCCTGGAATACCTGCATCCAGCGTGAGGTTATCTCCGGTACAGATAGTAGTGTCGCCAGGTAGATCAGTTTCTACCGATTGGGTAACTACCGTAGAAGCGGTACTGGAGCATCCAAAAGCATCCATTACGTTCACCGAATAGGTGCCAGCTGCAGCAATGCTGATAGTAGCGGTGGTTTCAGAAGTAGACCAGTTGTAGGTACCATTGGCAACACCAGGGTTCAACGTGGCCGAAGCATTGGCACAAATGTTCTGCGTGGCTGGCAGCGATGCCGGAGTATTGGTTTGTACGTTCACGGTATCTGCTAAAGTTCCACAGTTGTTGGTAACATCTACAGAATAAACACCAGTGGTAGTAATCACCAGGAAGTCTGCGGTATCAGTTGTAGACCAAATGTTCTGTGCACCAGGAACACCATTCAGTGTAAGGCTGTCGCCAGCACAAAGAATAGTAGTGTCGGCACCAAGGGAGAACGCGAAAATCGAGGTAAACTCATCCGCACCAATGTCTGGAGCAGAAAGGCTACGGGTTTCGCCATCGAAATCCTCCAGAATCAAGGAGTCAAGGTCAGAACCAGTTCCATCTAAGTCACCGTTACAAACGTGCAGGTCGTTTCCAATAGGATTGTAATACAGCGGATCGACGTTAACACCGTTGAGGTCAAAACCTGAAGCCGATTGGAAATCAGACATGGTAGCCTGGTTACCGTTGAAGTAAGACAGGTTAGTACCCAAACTAAAGTGGTTGTTGTTGTCCATTTCGGTTACTGCAAACGAAGAGTTAATGTATGCTGCAGTACCAGTACCGAAGTTGGCGAAAATGTTGTTTTTGATCACATTGGCACCGCCACTCGCTACATATAATGCTTCAGCAAAGGTACTTGTACCAAAAATAGCAACACTGTTGTGAACAATATTTTGATGGCCTGAGTTGGTCAGGTAAATGCCAGTAAATCCATTGGTAGAGGTGGAATCACCCAAGGAAACGGAGTTATTCGCAACCAAACCTTTCATGGTGGCAGTACCGTCACAGCTTGAGAGGTAAACACCGAAAGTTGGTACCTGGTTGATCGATTCGATCCGGTTGCCCGTTACTTCCAAGGCGTTGTCACAGAATCCAAAATAGAAACCGTAAGAAGTGAAGTTGTAAGTAGACAAGGTGCTGAAGACGTTGTTGCGGAACTTCATGTTGTCTTGGCTCTGAGCACGTATACCATATTGGTACTGACGTGTGAAAAGGTTGTTTTCAATCACCGAACCTGATTCCAGGTTGGTGGTGGAAGAACCGTACCAGTACATACCGTAGCTACCTCCACGAATCTCATTGTCCATGAAGTGGTTGTCGTCATCGTTTCCTGTATTGGAGTAGATTACGATTTTGTTGAAGCTGGTGGTCGTGGTGGCCAGATCGCCCGAGAAAATTACTTTTTGGAACGTGTTGTGTGAAGCTCCATTGGTTACCTCCATTACCCGGGTAAAAGTAGCACCGGTTCCGCTGATGGTCATGTCCCGGAAAGTTACCCAGTCCGTTCCATCCATTTTCAGGGTGTAGTTATCGGTGGATGAAAAAGCGGCATACGTTAAGTTTACCGATGTCATATTGGTGGTATTACCCACAAATTCTACCGTATTGACGTTGTCGGCTCCAACGATTTCAATCATTTCGATTTGTTCGTTGTAGGTGCCGTCGGCAACGTTGAACACGACTGGTCCACAAACACCGACACTGTTCAAAGCAAACACCGCATCAGAGAAGGAGTTGAAGTTGACACCGCCGGTAGCCTGTCCAGCATCAATGGTATAAGTTCCATTCAAAGAAAGTGGAGGCACAACAATGGTCATGGTATCGTTAGTGTTTCCACTATCGGGCACCATGTTAGGCATGCTGGTCCAAATCGTAATAACGTCTCCTACACTGTAGGTTACGTTGGTAGCGACTACCACGTTGCTATCTACCTCACCTTGGGCCAGGCTTCCTGTCCACGATACAGTGGGTTGGGTAACTCCATTGAGAGACCAGTTGATGGTAGCCGAGTTCAAAGTATCAGTTCCGTAGCCACCAACATTAATGATCACGTTCGTGTCCAAAGCACAGGCCACAAGGGCAGGAGATACAATGGCTGCTACACCAGCATCGTTTGCTGCCGGACTCAATACTGTAACATCATAATCCTCTACCTCACCATAAGTCTGGTTGGCACAAGGATCAGTTGGAAGAGAGTTCCAGCTACAACGTACCCGCATACGGTATACTCCGCCACCTACAGTATTTGGAATGGTGATGGTCCCGGTTTGAGCAGTGGTAGTCCAGGTAGAAGAAGTCCAAACATCTTCACCGGGATCAGTAAAATCAAGGTCATTGTTCCAGTCGACCCAAATTTTTTGTCCTTGACTAAAGGTAGGCCCTGAGGTTACCGAAAAGCTAAAGGAACCACCTGCCGGAACAGTCACCGTTTGTCCTGTGATGTAGGCATAGTTACCCGGACTACAAGCAGTACCGTTGTTGGTAATGTTGGTCGTACCACCGGTGGTGGAAAAGTCGGTGATTTGATCACCAAAGGAGCAACCGTTTGAGGTGGCGGGGGTGCAGTATTGTGCAGTGACTGAGCCACTCCAAACACCAGCAATCAAAAGCCCTGCAAATTGCAGAAATCGGTTGCGGAAGTACGATGATTTAGTAAAGGTTATCTTCATACAAGAGCAATTAGATTATAAACAGAATTATCTATTGATTAAAATTAAAGCAGTCTAAAATAGGAAATTAATGATTACGTCTACCGGGTTGATAAGCATAGAATTTTGTTACAAGCTTGTACTCGTAAAAGCCTGTTGAACAGGGCAAAAAAAAGGCGGCCCACTCGGGCCGCCTTCTAAAAAAGTAAGTTCTAAAATCGACTACTCGACAACCAACTTTCGAATCACACTGCCAGAAGCAGTTTCCACTTTCAAGAAGTAGACGCCTGCACCTTGCTCAGCCAGAGAAAGGTCACGGCGTACCGAACCTGAATTGGTTAAGATGTTTTCAAAAGCAACCACACGGCCATCAATGGCGGTGATGGTGTAGGTAACAGAGTTTCCGGAAACGTTCTCCATCTCCAAAGTGAATTCACCTTGGCTTGGGTTAGGATATACTGCCATGGTACCTTCACTCAATACTTGCGAGATGCCTACAACAGAAGTGTTGATGGTGTCGAAGAGGGAATCGGTACCACACATGTTGGACACCACTTGCAAAGCAACGAAAGTTCCTTGTTGTGGGTAAATGTGTACTGGGTTATCCAAAGTAGACGATTGACCATCACCAAAGAACCATTGAGTCGTTCCACCCACCGATGAATTGGTGAATTGAGCGGTGAGGAAAGCCACCGTCGTGGAGAAGCCAGCTACTGGCGCATCCAAAGTAGTCAATACCATTTGATCGGTACTTACACAGTTGAACTGGTCAGTTACCGTTACACCATAGGTTCCAGAACTGTTTACCGTTACGGTTTGTCCGGTTTGACCACCAGGAGTCCAGGCATAAGTGCTGCCAGGAAGACCGGCATCCAATACCAATTGATCACCAGTACAAATCATGGTGTCATTCTGAATGTCGGTATCAACTGACTGGGTAATGATGGTGCTGTCCATAGAGGTACAACCAAATTGATCGACAACCATTACCGAATACACACCAGGACCGCTCACAGTAATACTTTGAGTAGTTTCTGAGGTAGACCAGTTGTAGGTACTGTTGGTGAGTACCGCATCCAGGGTAGTGGATTGGTTGGCACAAATGTTAGCAGTAGCAGGAAGCGATACCGCGGTATTCATCACAGTGTTGATGGTATCCGTCGAAGTACCACAGTTGTTGGTTACATCAACCGACCATGTGCCTACAGAAGATACGTCCAAGGTTACAGTTGAATCCAAAGTGCTCCAAATGTTTTGAGCACCAGGCACACCCACAAGCGTAAGGGTATCACCCATACAAATAGTAGTAGTGTCTGCTCCGAGCGAAAAGCCAGTGATTGAAGTAAACTCATCTGCTCCAATATCAGGAGAAGAAGTGGTACGCATTTCGCCATCAAAGTCCATCAATACCAGTGGGCTGATGTCAGCTCCTGTATTGTCCAGGGTATCGTTACAAATGTGCAGATCGTTGGCCTGATAATCATAGTACTGTGGATCGGTCTCGTAACTGTTGAGGTCGAAACCTGAAGCAGCTTGCCAATCGGATAGTGTAGCCTGGTTACCATTGAAGAAACCAACATTGCTGCCGTTGGTGTAGAAGGCGTTATTGTCCATTTGGGTCACTGCGAAAGTGTTGGAAATGTAGCAAGCATAACCGTTACCAAAGTTGGCCATAATGTTGTTCAACACTTTGTTGGCACCACCACTGGGAATCCAGAGTCCACGACCTGTAGTAGAAGTACCTTCAACAGCAACACTGTTGTGTACTACGTTTTGATAGCCTGAGTTGGACATGTAGATACCGTAGAAAGCCGAGCCATTAGCAGAATCACCTACGTGAACGGCATTGTTGGCTACCAAACCTTGTTGGGTAGCAGTACCGTCACAGTTGGCCATGTAGATACCGTAGCGAGGTACCAAAGTATTGGCTTCAACACGGTTGCCAGTACATTCGAATTCGTTGTCTGCGTAGAAGAAATAGAATCCGTAAGAAGTTCCGGTATAAGTAGAAAGCGTACTGAACACATTGTCGCGGAATTTCATGTTGCTGGTATACCAGGAGCGAATTCCGTAGTAGTACTGACGGGTGAACAGGTTATTTTCAATAACCGTTCCTTCTTCGAGAGTCGTGGTGTTTGATCCGTACCAGTACATACCATAACTACCACCCCGAATTTCGTTGTTCCGGAAGGTGTTGTAGTTGTCCAGACCGTTGTTCGACCAGATGACTACTTTGTTAGTAGAAGTGGTGGTGGTATTAAGGTCACCAGCAATGATACAATCTTCGATGGTATTGCTATCAGAACCTCCGTTAATATCAATTACGTGGCTCCAGGTAGTACCAGTGTTCGAGATTGTCATGTTGCTGAAGTTGAACCAATCAGCACCATCAAATTTTACCGTGTAGTTATCAGCAGAGTTGATGGAGGCATAGGTCAAATCAACCATGGTTGCATTGCTTCCCATACCGTTAAAATATATGGGAGAAGTTGGGCTGGCTCCTAACACAGTCACCAATGACACTTGCTCGTTGTAAGTTCCGGCGGCAACATTAAATACTACAGTATCAGTGATACCACAGTTAGAAAGTGCTGCTACAGCATCGTTGAAGGTTTGAAAGTTCGAACCTCCGGTAGCCACTGCACCATCAATGGTGTAGGAACCTGCAAGACCAGTACAGAGGGAATCCATAATGGTATCGTTAGCGGAGTTGCTGTCCAATGTACCGATGCCGTTTACGTCAGCTACCCAGGTAGAAATACCATAAGTACCGTTCGAAGGAACGTTAAATGGGGTAGGGAAGGTGTAAGTATAAGTCCCACCAGGACCCAATGGACTTGGGAAAGTGAAGTTGTCAGTAAGTACAGTAGCTCCACCGTTGAAAGAGTAAGCGATATCAGCGCTATCAATGGTGTCGGCTGCTGAGTTGGTTACTTGCACCTGCAAAATGTTGTTACCCACTTGCAAAGAACTAGGACCAACAATAGAGGTCATAGCGAGATCAAGGCCAGAAGCCAAGGTGTAACGCACACCACCATTAAATTGACGAGGGTGGAAAGTTGGGTTGGGAATACTTCCGCCATAACCAACGTTGGTTCCAGTTTCAATCGTGATGTTTCCGTCGGAGTAAGGGTTTCCGTTGGCGGAATTAAAAGTGGTGTAAACCACACTACAACTGGAACACCCAATGTAAAAGCGATAGGTAGTTCCTGCATTCATCAAGAGAGTAACAGGAATAGGGAGTTGGGTAATGACAGGTGTTAAACCAGTACTTGCTCCGGTTACCGAGGCAGATCCTAATTGCGTCCAGGCTGGAGTGGTAATGTTTGGAGGACCGGTTAGGTCAGTAGTCGAATACCAAATTTCAATGTTTTGGGAAGAGGATTGCAATGCAGCATTGAATCCGGTGATAATGATGTTGGCGTTGGCCGTCACCTGGAAAGCAGTACCTCCTGAACCGTTACCACCATTGAGCGGGGGTACCGTGTTGAAAGTAATCTGAGACCATCCGAGGGAATAAGCCAAAGTAGCCACTACAAAAGTTAGTAGAGCTTTCTTCATACTTGACTGGTTAATTGTTGATTAGCAATAGGTTAAAGACTGGAGCATGGATATACATCTTTCCAGCAGAAGCGCTAATATACAGGACAAATACTTAAATGTAAAATGATATTCGGGGGGGCGGGTCTAAGGAAACCCTCAAAAACTTGGTCCTCTGAAGCTCCCAAATAAAATTTGGTGCACCGGGGTTTGTTGGACCAATAACTCACATGTTGGTAACTGAGGCGTTGATTAGCCGACAGTTACATTTGATTTTTTTTGTCGTAAAAGTGACGAATTATTGGATTCCTTAGATGAAATTGATCAGCCTAAAGATGAACAGGTTTTTATTCTTGGTTTTTTATTCTGTGTACTTGACGGTGTTCTGCTAGAACTATTCCTAAGGTTTTAACAAATTGGTAAAAGAAAACGGGCCACCCATAATATGAGCGGCCCGTTCAAAGCACATTACCAGTTAGGGTTGGTTCATTTCACCGATACACGGTTGACATACGACCGCGTTGGAGTGGTTACCCGGACAAGGTAAATACCTTGTGCTTCCTCCGTGAAGTTCAACGACTTCCTGAAAACACCGGGAATATTGGCAATGTACTCTTGATAAACGACCCTGCCTTGCAGGCTGATTACCGTCACCTCTACGTCTTCGCCGGACAGGCCGGTGATTTCCATTTGGAGCCATCCGTCAGTAGGGTTCGGGAAATAACTTATCTGAGCATCATCACTGATGGTGCGAATTCCTGTACATGGATCAGAAACCAGTTCAATCTGATCAGTTCCCGTACAACCGTTAGCATCGGTTACGGTAACGGTGTAGGTGCCAGCCGCAGAAACGGTAATGGTTTGTGTGGTATCAGCGCTACCAGACCATTGGTAAGAGACGAATCCACTGCCTGCATCCAGATCATAGGTGTAAGGTGCACAAATGGTATCCACTGCTGGACCAAGGTCTACCACCGGTGCTGCGTTGGTGAAACCTACTGCAACCGATCCTGAATCGATACATCCATTGGTATCTGCTACCACAACCACATAGTTGCCAGCACTCAGGTTGCTTGCAGTGGCGGTAGTTTGGTTAGCGGCATCATTCCATGTGTAGCTGAATGGACCAGTAGTGCCGGTTGCGGTTACCGTTGCAGTGCCATCATCGCCCCCTTCACAAATTACGTCTGTAGCACTCAGGCTAAGGCTAAATGCATCGTACAGCGAAAGCTGGAAGGTAGCAGAGTTCGAACAAGTGTTGCTATCAGTGACTGTGACCGAATACAAGCCGGCGGTATCCACCGTAATGCTTGCTGAACTATCACCATTGGACCAGAGGTAGCTGGTGAAGCTTCCTGGTGTGAGGACGGTAGAGGTACCAATACAAATAGTACCACTGTCTCCCAGGCTTACTATCGGCAAGTTGTTGGTGAAGTTCACTACAATCGAATCGCTGATGGTACATCCGTTTGAATCGGTTACCGTGTAGAAATAGGAGCCTGCCATCAGGCCATTAACTGTATCTCCACTGAGGCCAGTTGTGGACCAGGTATAAGCATAAGGTACCGTGCCTCCGGTAGTAGTAATAACTGCACTACCATCGCTTCCTCCGAAGCAGGTAACATCAGTCACTGTACTACTACTTGATAGTGCCATTGGCTCACTAATAGTGACGGATGCAGTAGCTGTACAGCCATTATCATCAGTAACGGTGACGGTATAGTTTCCAGCGGCCAGGCCAGTAGCAGTTGCAGTGGTAGCTCCTGAGCTCCATGCATAGGCGTAAGGGCTTGTACCTCCGGTAGCAGCAGCAGTTGCGCTTCCGTCGGCACCTCCATTACAGCTTACGTTGTTATCCATAGTGGTAGTAGCAACAAGTACTGCTGGCTCGGTGATCGTTACTGATGAAGTATCTGTACAACCGTTCGCGTCAGTCACCGTCACGGTATAAGTTCCTGCACCGATTCCGGTGATAGAAGCGGTTGTGCCACTGTTGCTCCAAGCGTATGTATATGGAGAAGTACCACCAGTGGCAGACGCTGTTGCTCCACCATTCAACAGGCCATTACAAGTGACATTGCTATCTGCTACAGTAGCAGCCACCAGTACGGCAGGCTCAGTAATGGTAACTGAGGTGCTGTCGGTACAGCCGTTAGCATCGGTAATGGTAACGGTGTATGTACCCGCACCAACGTTGCTGAGGTTGGCCATAGAACTACTGTTGCTCCATGCATAAGTATAAGGCATTGTACCACCTGTGGAGGAGGTAGTTGCCGAACCATCCGTCAAACTGTTACAGGAAACGTTGGTAGAGGTGTCCACTGAAATGCCAAGAGGCATTGGTTCAGTAATGGTCACTGAAGCACTGTCGGTACAACCGTTTGCATCAGTGATGGTGACCGAATAAGTACCTGCCGCTACTCCGGTTATTCCTGCCGTGGTTGCCAGGTTGCTCCATTGATAGGTATATGCACCAGTTCCTCCAGTTGCGGAAGCAGTAGCGCCACCGTCAGAAAAGCCGTTGCAACTCACATTGGAGTCAACCACAGTGCTGGCAACAACCATTGCGGGTTCGGTAATAACTGCTGAAGAAGAATCGGTACACCCGTTAGCATCCGTTACCGTCACAGAGTAGGTTCCTGCGACTACGCCCGTGATGCTGGCCGTGGTGGCACTATTGCTCCAATTGAAGGTATACGGACTAGTTCCACCTGTAGCCGAGGCAGTTGCTCCACCGTTGGAGGCTCCAAAGCAAGTAACGTTGCTGTCGATTACCGTGGCAGATGCTAAAGTGATTGGTTCAGTGATCGTTACAGAACCACTGTCCGTACATCCATTGGCATCTGTAATGGTTACTGAGTAAGTGCCGGCAATTACTCCAGTAATGGCGGCAGAGGTGGCACTGTTGTTCCATGCGTAGGTATAAGGCATAGTACCCCCAGTAGCTGAGGCAGTCGCTCCACCATCAGAAAATCCATTACAAGAAACATTCGAATCTACTGTAATGACAGTGCTAAGCACCATTGGTTCGGTAACAGCAGCTACAACAGCAATTGCGCAGTTGTTGGCATCCGTTACGGTTACTGGGTAGTTACCCGCAGTCAAACCGGTTTGGGAATTGGAGGTACTACCGTTGGGCCATGCATAGGTGTAAGGCATTACTCCACCTGTAGCGGTGATGGTAGCAGCACCGTCACTAAGTCCGTTACAACTTACAGAGGTTAGTGAGCTTACTGAGCCATTCAAAGTAGAAGGCTGAGTAACGGTGGCCGATGCGGTGTCGGTACAGCCGTTGGCATCGGTTACAGTAACAATATAGTTACCGGCAACCAATCCGGTATCCAGAGCATTGGTGCCTCCTGAAGGCCAACTGTAAGTATAGGCTCCGGTTCCTCCGGTGGCAGCCACTAGTGCAGCTCCATCAGAACCGCCACAAGTTACATTGTGTATCGAATCAATTACAGCAACAACTGCAGTAGGCTCAGTAATAGATACAGAGCTACTGGCAGTACATCCGTTAGCATCAGTAACGGTTACCGTGTGAGCGCCAGCGTTCAAGCCACCGGTAGAGGCAGTAGTAGTACCGCTGCTCCAGGCGAAGGTGTAAGGAGTAGTACCACCGGTGGCAGAGGCAGTCGCCCCTCCATCAGAAGAACCATTACAAGCCGCATTGCTATCTACCACACTGGAAGCCATCAATACTGCAGGCTCAGTAATGGTAACTGAACCGGTATTGGTACAGCCATTGCCATCAGTAACAGTAGCAGTATAAGTACCTGCAGCCAATCCTGAGGCAGTAGCACCTGTAGCACCGTTAGACCATGCATAAGTGTAAGGTGTAGCGCCTCCGTTGCCGTTTGCTGTGGCAGCTCCGGTACTCAAACCATTACAGGTAACGTTGGTTCCAACAATTCCTACCGTTGGGTTGGTGTTCACTGTTATCGCGCTTGATGCAGTAGAGGTACAACCGTTGTTGTCGGTTGCCGTTACAGTGTAAGTGCCTGAAACAGTAGGCGTAATGCTGTTAGTTGTAGCACCGTTTGACCAGGCGTAACTGGTAAATCCACTGGTTGCGCCAACCGAAGAAGAATCATTCAAACACAGACTAACCGTTGCTGGTACATCAACTTGAGCCGGATGGCCGAAGTTGGCACGTAGCAGCAGCACACTTGGGAATCCAGCTGCGCCTAATTCTGTCCAAGGACCTCCGGTAGCACCGAAGAATACCGTACTATCGGTGTATTTATCGAGAGAATAACCCAGTGACATGTTGCTACCAGAAACCACTTGCTCTACAGCAAAGAAGTGTTCCTGAGCAGAAAGCACCATTCCGCAGTAAGTAACGGTATACCAACCGGGGCCATTGTTAACTACATAATCGGAACTGTCGATTACGTTGTTCGGTAACCCACTGGCCATGTCATAAATTTTGACTCGAACCGAATCTCCTACTGGTGGTGTCACCAGATAGAAAGAAACAGAGGTCAAGGTATCAGAGCTAACAATGTCAAAGGTCTGCCCGATTTCGATGGTGCCTGCATTGGTTCCAATACCATTGGTAAAGAGGCTATCGTCACGGGAGTAAACCGTATCACTTATAACAATGTCGTAATCGTCAGAGTCGTTGCTCGCATTGACATCGGTTTCATTGATCGTTACCGTTCCTACTACAGAGTACACTCCTGGCATTGTCGGAGGAGTATAGCCAAGGGAAGAGAAAACGGTATCCCCATTACAAGAAGCTACACTGCCGAGAGGATTTGTAGCATTTGGAACACCGTTAATAGTGATATTGGCAGCAGTTCCGGTAATTGGAGATACTCCAACATTCGAAACGGTTCCTCCAATGGCATAATTGGTAATTTGAGACACAGGTGTTTGGCAGTATCCTGATGGATTAACATCTAACTCCAGGGCTGCATCTGCTGTAGCGGGCCTGTCATACACCTCAAAGTCATCAATAGACATGTCGGAGGTAAAGCCAGTACCGCGTTGGCCGCGGAAACGGAACTTGACAATACCTGAGTAATTACACAAGTTGATATCCTGCTCGATCCACGGGTCCGATTGGTTCGGTTGCTGTTGCCCAGATAGGGAATCAATAGGTTCCCATGCACCATTGTAATAAATGTCTACAATCAGGTTACCCATATCGGCTCCATGCATGTGCACATAGTACTTTAGGAAGGGATTGGCGAGTGGAGAAAGATCAATACATGGACTCTCCAGCTCTGCTTCCTGACCTATGGCACCTGAAGACGTCTCCATAAACATGTAGATGCCACCCGCAACACCACCCTGGGTATGGTCTACTAATGGACCTGTTCCGGTGGAGTTTTCATTCGAGCCAGAAGCATCTTCCGCTTCCCAACGTGGGTCAGTAGTACGGTTGCCTACCCAACCATTGTTCAAGACGCCATTGTCTTCGTTGTTGAGGGTTTCGAAATCCTCAAAGTAAGGTGCAGCTACACCAAATTGGAGGTTGAGGTTGGCCGTATCATTAGATGCATCGGTATCGCCTGTAAGTCCCGAGTAAGCATCAATACTAACCGATAGTAAACCACTCAGGTTGGCAGTAGTGGCAAAAGTCAAAGTGTCTGTTCCGTTGAAAGGAATGTTGAGCCCACTAAAGGTTTGCAATACTGGCGCTCCGCTATTGACAGAGTAAGAAACCGGCAAGCTGGTAATAGCCGTGGTACCAAAGTTTTTAACGATCACCGAAATCGTATCGGTGGTGCTCAACTGACAGTTTGGTGAAGTAGGCGCCACCGGAGTGACGAAACCAATTACCCCAGCATCGGTCGTGGCAACACTAAACTCAATAGCGCCTGGATCAGGAGTAATGCCCCGGGTGACACCGAAGATATCCGTAGGAATACCCAGGTTGCTTCCAAGGTTGTCAGCAGTAACCGAGTTTGGCTTGAGGTCATCGTTGGCAATGTCGGCAAAGTTGGGATTGTCTCCATTGGAGCTTTGGTCGTACGCCATGCTGTTCGCTGTTTGCCAGTTGGCCAAAGTAGCATAGTTGGTCGTACCGTAACGTCCCACGTATTGTAGACCACTTCCGCCACTGTTTACGTACAACACGTTGTTGTCAGAGGCAATCGTGGTACCGGTAGAGTTGAGGTAAATACCATGCTTCTGACCGGAGCCTCCACGGGTAACCGACACAATGTTATTGCGGAACTCCAGGTTGCTCGCCGTGGTGGTTTGGTAAAAACCACGGGTAGTACCTCCGGTAGAGGCGACATTGTCTAACGAAACGGTGTTGTGGTAGTAACGCACCCCATTGGAGCTAAAGTTGTAAATACCGTAAACCGTACCATTGTTATTAATGTCATACACCATGTTGTTGATGAAGAAGTTTTCATCGCCCAGGTCGGCATCGTTGCTGGTGGAGTACAATCCGTAGGTGGTAGAAGTATTGGTTGGTGCTCCGCCATGACTATCGTGGCACAAGTTGTTGGTAACCAAAGTATTTTCGGTCTTGCCTTGTAATGTCACAAACTGAGTCGTTGTTGAAGCTGTGCGGGTAGGACGACTCATGTCGTTCCCATCTACAACTGTACTGTCTGCCTCATCGAGATAAATCCCGTAGCGGTAAAAGTCAGTAAGCACATTGTCGATGATTTGGTTACCCTTACAATCTGCGCCAGTTCCCTGCCCGTTCAGGTAAATACCCTGATAAGGTGCACCCGATGCACCACCAATAATTTCGTTATTGGAGAAAACACTGTAGTTCGTGTTGTCCCCATCGGTGGTAGTGCTGGTATTGGATCCACTGGCTATAATACCTCCAGAGTTGGTGGATCCGGTGGAAGTAATCGTGCTAAGATCGACCAAACAGTTGGTGATGGTGTTGCTGTCAGAGCTATTTTGGAAGTGGAATCCATATCCATAGATGGTGCTAAGTGAGCTAACCTCCAAACTGTCAATAGTAATGTGGCGTACTCCGTCGAATCCGACGATCCGTTTGTCACCTACTTGTGCGTTGTAAACCACGCGCTCGTTGTTACCCTTAATGGTCAGGGTGTTGGTTGCGCTCAATCCCGCAATGGCGGTAAAGATCACTTGTTCGTTGTAAGGACCACTGTTGGGCATTACGGTTACCGTAACCGCACCGCTGAGACCACAAGTTTGCAATACGTTGAGCATTTCAGTGAAGTTGGTGAAATCACCACCCGGTCCTATCATGTAGTTACCAGCAAGAGGGGTACAGAGGAAGGTTTCCAAAGTATCATTCGAAGTGTCTTCATCCATTTGGCCATTGGGCATAGAGGAATAAATCTTCAGATTGCTCAACCCAGAAGGGAAGTTGAAGATGCCTACCAATTGGTTGTTGCTCTGACTTCCAGTTGTGAGTGAGCCCGTCCAGTTCGCTGGGGTTTGCACTACACCGTTCACTTCCCAGTTGAGCGTGGCCGAAGTAAGGGTGTTCAATCCCAAATTCTCAATGGTTATCGCTACACTCTGCGATCCTGGTGAGATTACCTGTGATGCGGGAGCATCCAACGATACTACACTGACATCGTTCAATGGGAAGCTGAACAAGCGGAAATCATCCACCGCCATATCGCTTCGGAAGCCACCTCCTTTTACCCCACGAAAGCGAAATTTGACCGATTGTCCGGCATAGGCGGCAAGGTCAAGGCCCACGTAGTTCCAAGGATCGCCACCTGCAGTTTGTACCTGTCCGGTGGTTTGAGACCAAAGCGTAGTCCAGACTCCTCCCGAATTGATTTCGAAGAAGAGGTCCCCCATGTTGCTACCATACATGTGGTAGTAAAATTCTACATAAGGGTTGGTGAGAACCGATAGGTCAAGACAAGGACTTATCAACTCATCTGTTTCTGAGTTGTTGGTTCCACTGGAAGTTTCCAGAAACATGTAAGTTCCGCCAGAAGCTGGGGCCAATGTATTATCGGTAAATGGCCCGGTGAGGGTGCTGTTTTCATTAGCACCGGTAGCATCTTCTGATTCCCAACCAAAGTTGCCTGTGGTAGAAGTGGTAATCCATCCATTAGAAAGTGTTCCTGAACTACCCGGAGCAATAGACTCCCAATCCTCTAAATAAGGATAAGAAGTAGCGAGGTTGGCCTCATTGGTTACCGAGGTCAATAAGGTATCGTTGCTGGAATCGAAATCACCGGCAAGTGTGGTCCACACGGCAATGTTATTCACTCCCGAAGTTGACAGATCGGCCAATGAATCCAGAGTGAGGTGGATGGTATCCAGCGAAAGGACTGTGTCCCCTGCAAAGTTTTGAGTAATAATTGTACCACCATTTACCTGGAAACTAATTGAGAAAGTGTCTTGGTCATCTGCGCCAAAGTTTTCGACGACCACTTCCAAATTTTCAAGGCCAAGACCACAGCCTGAGTTGGGACCTAAGAGTGCAGCAACACCCAGGTCGTCTGCTGGCTTTTCTTGAATCACAATGTTGTCGAAGGCAAAGCCTTCATCGGTGTTGGTGCCATCTTCACCATAAGTGAAACGGAGCAATACACTGCTCTGGCCACCTAAACCCGTAAGGTCATGCTTGGCTGAGACCCATCCGCCACTGCCGTTGCCAGTAAAGTTACCGCCACCAGTCCAGCCAGAACCGCTGGAAAATCCATTTTGGCTCAGTCCAAATATGGTATTGTCGTTGTACCAGTTGTTGGGGTCCCCATTGGCGCCTACAAGGTTCCAGGTAGTACCGCCATCAGTAGAAAACTCCAGGTTGGCGCCATCCCATGAAAATTCCGAATGCCAATAAATGTCCATTAATATTTCGGGAGCGGTTAGGGTGCTCAAATCGAAACATGGACTCCGAACGAAAGATTGTTCCTCGATCGTTGCATTACCATCTAAGTTGGTTACCCAGGCATTAGTGCCGCCAGCTGCAGCGCTAATGTCAGTGTTATTAGGAGCACCCCATTCCCAGGAAACGTTGGTGCCGCCTGCCTGCCATCCACCATCGTTGGCTTCAAAGCCTTCCGAATAGGGGAAGGCGCTGACCACAGGTATGTTGGTGACGGTGGTAACTAAGGTATCGTTAGACGAGTCGATGTCACCGGTGAGGGTAGTCCACATCACAATGTTGTAAGTACCCGGGGTAGACAGGTTCATTGTAGAGTCGAGGGCTAAATGAATGGTATCCAATGCATCTACTGAGTCGGCAGCACCAAAACTTTGAGTAACAGCCGGGCCACCATTAATGGTAAAGCTTACATTATAACTGGTTTGAGAAGCAATACCGTAGTTTTCAATCACAACAACAGGATCTTCAATACCCAAACCACATCCGTCGGTGGGCGACAACAATTCGGCTACGCCAATGTCGTTGGCTGGTTGGTTTTGAATCGTAACGTTGTCGAAACCAAAACCTTCATCCTGGCCCGAACCATCAGCACCAAAGGCAATCCTCAACAATACGCTGGATTGTCCGCCTAATCCGGTTAAAGCATGCGAAGCGGAGACCCAGCCTCCGCTTCCGTTTCCAGTAAAGGAACCGCCACCAGACCATCCAGTACCAGTGGAGAAACTGTTGTTACTCAAACCGGCAATCGAGTTGTCGTTGTACCAGTTAACCGGATCGTTGAGCGCTCCGACAAGGTTCCAGTTGGTACCGCCGTCGACAGAAAACTCCAAGTTGGCACCATCCCATGAAAACTCAGAGTGCCAATAGATATCCATGATAATTTCAGGATTGGCCAAATTGGTAAAGTCAAAACAAGGACCTTGTACAAAGCTTTGTTCATCGGCATCATAAAAACCATCCAAATCAGTTACCCAGGCATTAGTTCCACCTGCTGCACTACTTATGTTGGTGTTGGTCGGTGCACCCAGTTCCCAGGTACTTGATGCTCCACCCGAGGTCCACCCGCCATTACCGGATTCAAATCCTTCGGTGTAGGGAAAGGTACCAACGGTAGGAATGTGAACGATCGAGCCCGATGCGGTGTCGTTGTTGGTGAGGGTGTCACCGGTGAGGTTGGTTACAATAACCAGGTTGTGGGTTTGAACCGCTGAAAGGTCAACATTGAAGGTGAATTGATCTGTTGCGCCTCCGGCGATGCTGCCGGTGTAACTCCCGGCACTGGTAAAGGTGCCACCGTTGAGGGAGTATACGACAGGAATAGAAGTTTGTGTGGCGGTACCGATGTTTTCAATGGTAATGGTTACCGGTTCGGTAGCAGAGAGACCACAACCGTCTGAAGGTCCATCGATGGAAGCCACACCAACATTGTTTGGAACTTGTATAAAAGGTGTAAAGGTGTAATACTCGTTATCGGCTGCCCCGAAACTACCAGTGCCCATAATAACGTTGGGAGAACCGGCTGTGGAGTTGAGTCCTGTTGCTACTTGAACAGCAGTGGTGTTGTCCTTTTGGGCTCCAATGGTAGCGGTACAGTTGTTGGACTTATAGTTCATGTCCGTAACGATGATCTCGTTGGTCCCTTCCATTAAGGTAACCGTGAAGTAGGAGAAGGTCATCGTTCCAAGCCGGTAACTGAAGTTGTGAATTTCCAGCTCCCGGTTGGGGGCCGTACCCCGAGTGATGCGCCAAACGTTGTCATTTGTTCCCAACGCTGAGGAGGCAAAATCTTCCCAGAAGTAAGCAAAGGTGTTGGGCGGCAAAGAAGTGTTTGGAAGACCGGTATTGGTATTCAGTGTGGTGTTCACTGCGGTACCCGCCACCGATACATCAAAGGTCAACAGACCGTTCTTAGAAACACAAAACGAGTCAACGGAGGTACCGAAAAACTCGAATGCAAATGGAATTTCCTGTGAGGCAGACCAATAATTGGTCGTATTACTTCCGCCAGCATTGTAGGCATGGAAGTTGGTCTGACCGGTGGTGGTAAAATCACCGACCGCTGCTCTCGCTCCGGGGTTGCCCACGTTTAGCGCAGAGTTGGTAATGGTATAAGATGATTGAGGTAGGGCTGCGGTATAGCATAGGAAGCCCAATAATGAGAATAGCAATCTTTTCATAGAGAAAAAATTAAGTTGAAGCAGGTAAAATGAACCAATTTGAGACTACATCCCCGAGACGGGGGAGCTAAATGTAAAACAAATTGTGGGGGCTTCAAAAATTCGTCGACAGCTATCTTGTTTTTGTTTGTAGTAATGTCAGTTTAGTCGCATTTTGTTGCGTTGGGGTTTTGTTGAAGTCCTGAATGGCTAAAAATTGCAGTAAGCCTATTGGAAAGCTTTAATTGGTGGCAGTTTTCATGATTTGGTTTGGAAGCCTAACTTTTATATTTCTATCAATTTGTTTGTGTGGTGATCTGAAATATTCATCGACAAAAAAATGGAATTTGTCGAAACAAAAAATCCCGAGAATTGTTCTCGGGATTCACTTGTATAAGTAAGTGTTTGTTTTACACAGCAGGATTGGCAAACATTTTTACACTCGGTCCATCAATTTGCTTGTCGCAAAGAATGAGCAAGCGCTCCACCACATTGCGCAACTCCCGAATGTTACCGGTCCAATTCACTTTTTGCAATTCTTTCATACCATCTTTGGTGAAGGTTTTTTCGGGCATACCGTGCTCCTCCAAAAGTTTTACCCGAAAGTGATTGGCCAACAATGGAATATCGGCCCTGCGGTCGTTCAAAGCAGGAACATGAATGAGGATGACGCTCAGGCGATGATAGAGGTCTTCTCTAAAGAGGTTGGCTTCAATTTCCTTCCTGAGGTCTTTATTGGTGGCCGCCAATACCCTTACATCTACTTTGATCTCTTTGTCCCCACCAACACGGGTGATTTTACTTTCCTGAAGTGCCCGCAGTACTTTGGCTTGTGCTGACAAGCTCATGTCGCCAATCTCGTCTAAGAATAGCGTGCCGCCGATGGCTTGCTCAAATTTCCCCCTGCGTTGCTTGATGGCGGAGGTGAAAGCCCCCTTTTCATGGCCAAACAATTCACTTTCAATAAGTTCCGCAGGTATCGCAGCACAGTTCACTTCTACGAAAGGGCCTTTGGCACGATTACTCAATTCGTGCAGTTGACGGGCTACCAATTCCTTGCCGGTTCCGTTGCCACCCGTAATGAGGACCCGGGCATCGGTTGGTGCTACTTTTTCAATCATGGATTTGATCTCCATAATCGGCTCGGACTCTCCAACAATCTCGGTGATTTTGGATTGGTTGATTTTCTTCTTCAGCACCTTGGTTTCTTCCACCAAAGTGTTGCGGTCGAGGGCATTGCGAACGGTTACCAAGAGCCGGTTGAGGTCCAACGGTTTGGGAATGTAATCGAAAGCACCATTCTTAAGTGCTTCCACCGCAGTATCAATGGTGCCGTGCCCGGAAATCATCACCAGAGGCAAGTCCGGTTTCAACAGCCGTACCCTTTCGAGTACTTCCAAACCGTCCATTTTAGGCATCTTGATATCGCATAAAACCAAATCGTATTCATTCTTGCGCATCAGGTCGAGACCCGCTATGCCATCCTCGGCATCTTCTACTTTAAAATCTTCGTATTCTAAGATTTCCCGAAGGGTGCTTCGGATCGGGCGCTCATCATCGATGACCAGGATTTTTGCCATGGCTAAGGTTGTTAGATTCGTGGTTGGGGAACGAATTTAACGAAATTCGAGGTTCAGGGAACCGGCTGGGGTAGTTTCAGAATTAATCTTTTGCCGAGGACAATTCCGCCAACAAGCCTTCTCTTAAAGCATAAGCGGATGACTTTACCCCTTGGATGGGTAGGCGGTCTAAAATCCAGAAGATGACCAGCGAAGCCACCACCATCATGTCGGCCCGAAAAGGAATCAGGCCATTGATTTGTAATCGTTCCTGAAGGGTAAGCTTCAATATCTCGGCATGAAGCTGGAACAGCTCTTCCAAAGAGAAAGTGTAACCAATCGTATCCAAAGGCAAAGAACGACCCTGCTTGCGCAAGTGGAGGATATTGGCCAGTGAATCAAAACTTCCCGATGAACCAATTAAGGTGTCTACCGGGAATTGCTGTACAGCTTGAGAGAGGGGAGCCAAAGCCTGGTCGAGGTGGGTCAGCAATCGGTTGATTTCTTGGGAAGCCATGGGTTCGTGGTGGTGAAAAGCCTGTTTGAGTCTGGCGACACCTACCGGGAAGCTCTGCCGCCAAAACAAAGTGTGTTGGTTGGCAATGATAAATTCAATACTCCCGCCACCGATATCTACAATCAACTGAGGCGAATTGCCAAGGTCGACCGCTTGTCTTACGCCCAGGTAGATCAAGCGCGCTTCTTCATCACCATCGATCACTCGAATGTCTCCCTGAATGATCGCTTGTGCCTGGATTAAAAAGTCTTCACGATTAGTAGTGGACCGCAAAGCAGAGGTCGCTACACCGAGTAATTGGGATACCTTATATAAGGAAGCCTTTTCGCGAAAGGTTTTTAGGGCTTCCAAGCCCCTTTGAAATGGGGCTGGTTGAATCGCTCCGTCCGTACTGAACTCCAACAGTTTGACCGGTACGCGTTCTGCGTACAGCTCCTTCCACCCTTGGTCGGAGATTGCCGCCACCAGTAGGTTGAAGGTGTTGCTCCCTAAATCAATAACACCGTAGGGCATTTGTGCCATCAACCTTTATAGGTCACCCACTTCAGCAGTTCCCGGTAGTTGGTCTTTTTCCCATACATCAAGATGCCAGTGCGGTAGATCCTACCAGCAACCCAGGTCATGGTCAGGAAGGTGGCAACCAGCAAAAACATGCTCAAGCCCAGTTCCCACCCCGGTACATTGGCCATCGACTCCCGCACCATCATCACAATAGGGGAGGTGAAGGGGATGATGCTGAACCAAAAGGCAGCCGGACCGTCAGGGTTTTCAATGACAATAAAAGAAACTATGTAGCCCAGCATTAGCGGTAAGGTAACCGGCAGCATAAACTGCTGGGTATCGGTTTCGCTATCTACCGCAGAACCCACCGCGGCAAACATGGCGGCATAAAGCAGGTAGCCACCAGAGAAATAGAACATGAACAATAAAATCAGTTTGGTCCATGGAGTTTCAGAAATCTGTTGGATGATTTTTCCCTCCAGCGCGGGCGCCTGACCAACCTCTGCACTCATTTGTTTGGCCATTTCGGGTGTCATTTGCTGATACTGTGCCGCCACTTCGGCACCATCGTAGTTGGCACCCACAATTGCAGTGGAGACCAATACTGAAAGCACTCCCGATAAAATGATCCACAAGGCGAATTGGGTAAGACTAACCAGCCAAACGCCAGCAATCTTTCCAAGCATCAAAGTGAAGGGACGCACCGACGAAATGATGACCTCTACAATTCGGTTGGTTTTCTCTTCGATCACTCCACGCATCACTTGAACCCCGAAGAGCATCACAAAAAGATAGATCAGGATGCCGAAGACAAAACCCGGCACAGCATCGGCATTGTTCACCTCCTTTTCTCCACCGTCCGAGTCAAACTTCACCAAATCGATGATCACCGATGAACTTGCCCTGCGAAAACCCTCCACCACGCTGGAGTCGATTTGCGATTCGGCCACCATTTGCCGAATGATCAAACGCTCCAAAATGGATTCCATCCGGTTTTCCAAATCCCGTTGAATGCGTTGGCTCGGCTGCTTCTTAAAGAGCAACTTGACCTTTTTTACCTTAATGTCATCTTCTGACTTAAAAGGAATCCAAAGTAAACTCGTGTAGTTCGATTCCTTAAAAAGCATCCGTGCTTCGTCCAGCCCGATTTCTGCATAATCTACCTTGAGCACATCGTTGTCGATTTTCGACAGCGACTGGTATACGCCACCCTCATCGGCGACCAACATTTTTTGGTCTTCGCTTTCCGCCAACGAAAGCCATATAACGACCCCGAAAAAGCCAGCGATGAGCAGTGGGCCAAGCAAAGTCATGATGAGGAAAGAGCGTTTGCGTACCCGGGTAAAGTATTCCCGGCGAATGATAAGTCCTATTTTATTCATGGCTGGGAAGGAGTTTGAGCGGCCGTAGCAGCCTCGTTAATCTCGGTTACTTTCTTGATGAAGATATCGTTCATCGAAGGGATCACTTCATTGAAGGCATGAATATTCACCACGTTAACAATGGTGCGTAGCAGGTCATTGGGTTGATTGTTGCGCAGCAGTCGAATCTTCGCTTCAATCACACCATCCTTGTTTTCGTCCGACATCTTCACCAACTCAAATCCCGTCCACAAGGCATTGGTAAAACTCAACGTGTTGCCGGTAAACAGCACCTCCCAAATGTTGTCCTTGTTTTCCTTCTTCACCTGCTTCATCGACCCGTCCAGAATTTTCTGCGAACGGTTGATGAGTGCAATGTGGTCACAGATTTCTTCCACCGAACCCATGTTGTGGGTCGAGAAAATAATGGTCGCACCCTTTTCGCGGAGCAAACGAATTTCCGCTTTCACCAAATTGGTATTGATCGGATCAAAACCGCTGAAAGGTTCGTCGAGAATAAGCAGTTCGGGCTCGTGTAAAACGGTAGTAATGAACTGCACCTTTTGCGCCATACCTTTCGAAAGCTCCTCTACCTTTTTGCCCCACCAGGCTCCAATCTCAAACTTTTCAAACCATTCTTTGAGCTTTTTGCGCGCTTCTCGTCGGTGCATTCCTTTCAGTTGTGCCAGGTATAGGGCTTGTTCCCCTACCTTCATCTTTTTGTACAGGCCACGTTCTTCGGGGAGGTAGCCAATCCGGCTAATGTGCTCGGGCGAAAGGGTTTGGCCATCGAAAGTCACCGTACCTGAATCAGGTCCGGTAATTTGGTTGATGATACGAATGAGTGTGGTCTTTCCGGCACCGTTGGGGCCCAACAGTCCAAAGATGCTTTGTTTCGGAATGGCAATAGATACATCATCCAGTGCCTGGTGATTGCCATAGCGCTTGGAAATGTTTTCCGCCTGTAGGAGAGTGTTCATAGTGGGGTAATAAAAAAAGCTATCCCGCAAAGGCAGGATAGCTTATAAAATTATTAGGTCTTTGCCAGTTTGCCAAACGACTCAATTGAAGTACTCTTTCATTCGGCTGAAGAAATTTTTCTCTTTGCCCGTTGGGCTCGGACGGAAATTATCTGACTCCCGAAGTTTTTCAAGCATTTTCTTTTCTTCACTGTTCAGGGTTTGCGGAGTCCAAACGTTGACTGTTACCAGCAAGTCTCCGCGGCCGTAGGCTTGCACCGAAGGCAGTCCTTTGCCTTTTAGGCGAAGGATTTTTCCAGACTGTGTACCCGGGGCAACTTTGATTTTTGCTTTGCCGCTAATCGTCGGAATTTCAGCAGTGTTACCCAATGTGGCATCTGCAAAATTGACGTACAAGTCGTAATATAAGTTTTGGCCGTCCCGCGAAAGATCCTGGTGAGGAATTTCTTCAATCACCACCAGCAGGTCGCCTGGAACACCGCCCATTGGAGCCGCATTTCCTTTGCCCCGCATCGACAGTTGCATGCCATCTTCTACGCCAGCAGGAATTTCGATTTCGATAGTCGTCTCCTCACGCACCAAGCCGTTCTCGTCAGATCCCGGAGGACGCTTAGTTACCGATTGTCCCGAGCCACTGCAGGTGGAGCAAGTAGATGCCGTTTGCATTTGTCCCAGAATCGTGCTGGTCACCCGCATTATTCGGCCGGTTCCTCTACAAGTGTTACAAGTAGTGTACTCCACCCCGGGAGCGTTCACCAATTTGTTGACCTTGATTCTTTTCTGGACACCGTTGGCAATCTCTTCTATGGTAAGCTTTAGCTTAATGCGCAGGTTGGAACCTTTCATGGTTGCCCGGCGACCACCACGGCCTCCGCCACCTCCACCAAAACCGAAAGCACCACCAAAAATATCTCCGAACTGATCGAAGATATCCTCCATGTTCATGTTGTGGAAACCTCCACCGCCTCCGGCCGCTCCACCCAGTCCGGCGTGGCCAAACTGATCGTAGCGCTGCTTTTTCTCTGGATTGCTAAGTACCTCGTAGGCCTCGGCCGCTTCTTTAAAGTTCTCTTCCGCTTCTTTATCACCCGGGTTTTTATCCGGGTGATACTTGATGGCCATCTTGCGGTAAGCCTTTTTGATCTCCGACTCGGAAGCGCTGCGTGTTACGCCCAGAACTTCGTAAAAATCACGTTTTGCCATGCTGTCCCTTTCCTTCGCTTAGTCCCCGATCACCACTTTGGCATACCGGATTACTTTATCGTTGAGGTAGTATCCTTTTTCCATCACGTCCACTACCTTGCCTTTCAAGTCGTCCGATGGAGCCGGTATTTTAGTCAGTGCCTCATGGAGGTCCAAATCGAACTCCTTGCCGTAGGCTTCCACCTCTTTTAATCCTTTTCCGGTAAGCAGGTTGGCAAACTTTTGATGCAGTAAGCCAAAACCTTCCTTGATGGCAGTCAGATCTTCCGACTTTTCATTGGAGGCAATGGCCCGCTCAAAGTCATCCAGCACCGGAAGTAAATCTTTGATCACGCCCTCACCGGCCGTTTTAATCAATTCGATGCGCTCTTTGGCGGTTCGCCTGCGGAAATTTTCGAATTCCGCATACAAACGTTTGTACTTGTCTTGTGCTTCCAGCAATTGATCTTCCGCACTTGGTTCAGCCTTCTTAGTGGCCTCAGTATCGGTTTCGTTCGCTTCAGCGTTGTCAGCAGGGGCCTCCTGTGCTTCGCTGGTTTCGGTAGACTCCATTTCTTCTTCGTTCGGAATAGCTTCTTGCTCTTTCGTACTCATGATTGCTGATTTGATGAGTTAGCCCCGCGCAATGCAAATTGCCTGCCAACGGACGCCGTCCGTCAAATTGGCACAATGCTTCGCCAAATGGGTCGGCAAAAATAAGAAACCCCGGTGGAAACCGGGGAATCACAATGCATTTGAAAGGAAATGGCCTTAGCCCTCTGACAGGTGCTTGGCCAATGTGGCATGCAAGCTGGGCCCTCTCAGGTTTTTGGCGAGAATAATTCCGTTCGCGTCAATCAAAAAGCTGTAGGGAATGCCGCGTACCTCATAGGCGCGACTGGCCATTTGCTGGTTGTCCCAAACATGGGCCGGCCAGCTTAGATTATCTTGCTTAATAGCTTGTAGCCATGGGGCTTTTTGGCGGTCGAGCGACACGCTAAAAATCTCAAAGCCATCAGCATTTTTAAAATTTGCCTCGTGGAATTCTTTGTAAGCATTCACTACGTTAGGGTTTTCCCTACGGCAAGGACCACACCAAGACGCCCAGAAATCGAGCAACACCATTTTGCCGCGCAATTCCGAAAGTTTTATCGATTCCCCAGCCGGGTTTTTCAATTCAATGTCAGGAGCCATATTGCCCACTTTGATCCCTACGATGCCTTGTGGCGTTTTGGGGGTCCAACCACCTATCAAAAGCATAATTGCCAAGGCAGTGGTGACCGGAAGGGCCTTCTTTATCCAAGTGTTCATCATCCCTGTGTGTCTTTTTTAGTCTTCTTCGCCTTTTTAAAGGCTTTAACGTATTTATCCAACTCTTGGTGCAGGGCCATGCCTCGAAGGTTTTTGGCAACAATCACTCCGTTGGCGTCTACCAAAAAGCTGGACGGGATCGACCGAACATTGTAAGAGGCTGCAGCCTCACTGCTCCAGAATTTCAGGTCACTTACATGAGCCTCCCAGGCCAAGCCGTCCTTTTCGATGGCTTTTTCCCAAGGTCCTTTAGAACGATCTAAGGAAACACTATAAATCTCAAAGCCTTTGGCCTCTTTCCATTTGGCATTGGAATACTTGTGGTAAGCGTTTACTACGTTGGGGTTTTCACGACGACAGGGGCCACACCAGGAAGCCCAAAAATCGATCAAAACCATTTTTCCACGAAGTGAGGAAAGCGTGATCACCTTTCCATCGGGATTTTCCAGGGCAATTTCAGGCGCCATATCACCAATGTTGGTACCAACGGACGGGCCGCTAAATGTAAACTGGTAGGAAAAGCCCGCGATGGCAAGAATGCCTGCAATAACCATCCATTTTTTCATAATCGTAGTTCTTTTAAGTGTGCCTTACAATTTGGGCACCAATGTTTTGGAGTCGGGTATCGATGTGCTGATACCCACGGTCAATCTGTTCAATGTTTCGAATGATGCTGGTTCCCTCTGCCGAAAGAGCCGCAATCAACAACGAAACCCCGGCACGAATATCCGGTGAAGTCATTTCAATCCCCCGCAATGGATATTGACGATTGAGGCCGATAACCGTTGCCCGGTGAGGATCGCACAAAATAATTTGTGCACCCATGTCGATGAGTTTGTCCACGAAGAAAAGGCGGCTCTCAAACATTTTTTGATGAACGAGTACACTGCCCTTGGCTTGTGTGGCTACCACCAGCACTATGCTCAAAAGGTCGGGTGTGAAACCAGGCCATGGTGCATCGGCAATGGTGAGGATTGAACCGTCTATAAAGGTATCAATTTCGTAGCGTTCCTGCTCCGGGATATACAAATCGTCTCCCCTTAGCTCAATTTGAATGCCAAGTTTGCGAAACACCTCAGGGATCATGCCCAAGTCGGGGTAGCTCACTCCTTTAATAGTGATCTCACTGCGGGTCATGGCAGCTAAGCCAATGAAACTGCCAATCTCAATCATGTCTGGCAGTATACGGTGCTCACAACCGCCCATGTAGTCCACTCCTTCAATGGTGAGCAAGTTGGAGCCGATGCCTGAAATTTTGGCACCCATACGCACCAACATTTTACACAGCTGCTGCAGATAAGGTTCACAAGCTGCGTTGTAGATGGTCGTAGTGCCTTTGGCCATCACTGCGGTCATCACCACATTGGCCGTTCCAGTTACCGAGGCCTCGTCCAGCAGCATGAAGGTGCCTTTGAGGTTTTCGCCACTGGCGCGGTAAAAGTTGGTTTTGGAATCGTATTCAAAAGTAGCTCCCAAGCGCTGGAAACCGATGAAGTGCGTATCCAACCTACGGCGACCAATTTTGTCGCCTCCGGGCTTAGGAATATAGCCTTTGCCAAAGCGGGCCAACAACGGTCCAACGATCATGATCGAGCCGCGCAGTCCAGATCCTTTCTGTTTGAATTCCTCAGTATTGAGGTATTCCAGGTCAACTTCTGCCGCAATAAATTCGTACGTCGATTCGTCCAATTGCGTCACCGAAACTCCAAGCGACCGCAAGAGGTCAATGAGTTTGTTGACGTCCCTAATATTGGGAATATTAGAAATGGTCACCTTCTCCGGGGTTAGCAGAACCGCACAGAGAATTTGAAGCGCTTCGTTTTTGGCGCCTTGGGGGGTAAGTTCTCCACGGAGTTGTTGGCCTCCGGTGATCTCAAAAAAACTCATGGTGTGATTGGGATAGGGGATGTCCGGAAGCGTAAGCTGCAAACGTTCAATGGCGCTTCTTCCTGGAGTTCTTGGATTTTGATTTGGTCTTTTTCTTTTTGTTGCGCGACAGAATGTCGTTTGTAGCGTCCAAGGTGAAACCTTCCGAGGGTTTCAGTTTGCCTTCTGACATCCGGTCAAGGTGGTCGAATATGACCTGGTCATTCACCGAGTCTCGGTTCCAGCTCAGGTAACTGCGTTTCATCAGGTTGGCCAACACACCGGCCATATACGCCTTGTCATCGCCATCCTCTTTGTCTGCCAGAGAATCAATCATCAACTCAACCGACTTGCCGTAGTGTTTGAAACGAATGGAGCGAGAAGGGTAGGGAACGGGTTCCGGCTTTTGCTTGCGCAAATCTTCTTTGGGTACATCATAAGGACAATCTACGTCCAACTTGAATTCTGATATCAAAAAGAGGTGTGTCCAAAGTTTTTGGTGATAATCTTCTACCTCTTTCACCGATGGGTTCAGTTGAGCCATCATGCTCACAATAGAGCGGGCAGCCTTGTTGCGTTCCTCGCGGTCTTCTAACTCACAGGCTTGTTCGACCATTTGTTGGATATGGCGACCATATTCGCGCATTTCCATTACCGGCCGACTAGTATTGTAGTCCATTAATCAGGAATAAAGTAATTCGAAATAAGGGTCTGAAAATTATTCAGGGAGAGGCCAAATGTAGCCAATTCCATAAGAAGCCCCAAACCATAGGGTAAAGCGTAACCCTACCTTAAGAAACGATTTTAAGCTTAGCAAACTTCAATAAAAGCTGTTTGTTGCCCGCCGATTGAAAAAATACAGTAGCCTTCTGATTCGGATAAGCACCTTCCAGGTTCAACACCTTGCCTTTGCCAAATCGTTCGTGCTCCACCTGCATGCCCACTTGCAAATCTTTTAGGTCATCGCCAGCAAAATTGCCCGGCTTATTGGCCGCAGCTTGCGGTGTCACCAGGTTACGTGGCTTGGGCATTACCGAAGCTCGGGTAGCGGTAGCTGTTTTGCTGGTCATCGTAGAAGAAACACCTTTACCTGCTGTTCCAGGCACTTCATTGATGAAACGACTATCGATCTCTTCGATGAAGCGACTGGGTTCGCAATAGATCAAATTTCCCCACCGATAGCGGCTGGTGGCATAAGAAATGTAAGCTTTCTGCTCTGCCCGCGTGATGGCAACGTAAAACAACCGTCGTTCCTCTTCCAGTTCTGACCTTGAGTTGAGAGCCAGTTGAGAGGGAAAAAGGTTTTCTTCCATACCGACAATAAAAACAAATGGAAACTCAAGCCCTTTGGCAGAGTGTACCGTCATTAGGGTAACCCTCGGTTTGCCGTCGTCGTCTTGGTCCTTCTTGTCTACATCCGTCAGCAGGGCAATGTCTTGCATGTACAGTTCTAATGAAGAAGAGCTACCATCGGCGGTGGCGTTTTCCGAAAACTCCTTCAAGCCTGCCAACAACTCTTGTACGTTCTCGTAACGACTGATGTCCTCAGGGGTATCCTTTTTACTATACAGTTCTTTTAGTATACCTGAATGAGAGGCAATGGTATGGCCTACTTCATAAGCCGTTTTTTTATCCAGCAAAGCCTGAAAGCTCTGAATCATGGTCACAAAGTCGTTGAGCTTGTTGCGAACCGCTCCTGAAAGTTGCACCTGGTATTGATTCGGGTTGGTAATAATGTCCCAGATGCTAACTCCTGCTGTATTGGCCGCCACCACCAAACGTTCCACCGTAGTATTGCCCAAACCACGTTTGGGGTAGTTGATGATTCTTTTTAAAGCTTCTTCATCGGCTGGGTTGAGGGTGAGCCGAACATAGCCCAGCAGATCTTTTATCTCTTTACGTTGATAGAAAGACAGGCCCCCATAAATCTTGTAAGGAATGTTGAGCTTACGCAGCCCTTCCTCCATTGACCTCGACTGTGAGTTGGTACGGTATAAAATGGAAAAGTCGCTGTAAGGCATCGCTTCGCTGGCTGAAAGGTTGAAGATTCGATGCGCAACGTTGCTGCCTTCTTCGTTGTCGGTCAAGGCCCCGAAGACCTCAATACGCTCACCAGTATCGTTGGCCGTCCAAACCTCTTTTTTCAGTTGGTCTTTGTTTTTATCGATGATGCTGTTGGCCGCTGAAACGATGTTTTTGGTGCTCCGGTAGTTCTGTTCCAATTTATATACCCCGGCATCTGGATACTCTTTTTGAAAGTTGAGAATGTTGGCAATATCGGCTCCACGAAACGCATAAATACTCTGTGCATCGTCTCCTACCACGCAAATGTTTTCGTGTTGAGCCGCAAGTGCTTTGAGGATTTTGTACTGTGAGAAGTTGGTGTCCTGAAACTCATCTACCATTACGTAGCGAAACTTGCGCTGGTATTTGTACAACACATCAGGGTAGTCCCGTAGCAATACATTGGTTTTAAAGAGCAGGTCGTCAAAGTCCATGGCACCGGCCTTGAAACACCTTCGTTCATACGTCTCATAAATTTTACCCAGTAAGGGCTTGCGACTCTGCACATCATCCGATTGGATGGTGGTGTTGGCATTGTAAGCCCGGGCGGAGAGCAGGTTGTTTTTTGCCGACGATATACGGTTCAAGACCAAATTGGGCTTGTAAACCTTATCATCAAGGTTCATCTCTTTAATAATGGTACGCAACAAGCTCTTGGAATCGTCCGTGTCGTAGATGGTAAAGTTGGCCGGGTAGCCCAGTTTCTCGGCTTCTACGCGCAGGATGCGAGCAAAAATAGAGTGAAAAGTGCCCATCCAAATGTTGCGGGCTTCTCCTTCGCCTACAATGTTGCCAATGCGGTCTTTCATTTCCCGGGCAGCCTTATTGGTAAAGGTGAGCGACAAGATCCGAAAAGGGTCCACCCCCTTTTGTATAAGGTATGCTACGCGCATCGTGAGTACCCGGGTTTTGCCAGAACCCGCACCGGCAATCACCATCACCGGGCCTTCGGTATGTTCAACTGCCTTTCGTTGCGATTCGTTAAGTCCTTCTAAGTAGTCCATCCCTGCAAACTTAGCTATTCCCTGAGTGGGCAAAGCGATCCGGGAGCCGGATTTTATAAACAGAAAAAGTGCCGTCGATCAATCACGAATTCGACCGGTTCGAAACGAAATGGAAGGTCGATTTCAACTCCTCCAAATGCCTGAATAAATGAGCATTATTTTCTTGGAAAAATTTAGATTGGGACGTTTGGATATTCAATATTATCCTGTACATTTGCAGCCCCTAAATTAACTGGGAATCCATAGAGTAGAGAAAAATAAAGGTTTTTAACCACTATGCCTACGATTCAACAATTAGTTCGTAAAGGACGGGTAACCAAGACCAAAACCAGCAAGTCGGCTGCACTTAATTCTTGCCCACAACGCCGTGGAGTTTGTGTACGTGTGTATACTACCACACCCAAGAAACCAAACTCGGCCATGCGTAAAGTGGCACGTGTGCGTTTAACCAACGGCAATGAAGTAAACGCCTACATCCCTGGCGAAGGTCACAACCTGCAGGAACACAGCATTGTGTTGGTTCGTGGTGGTCGTGTGAAAGACCTTCCGGGAGTTCGGTACCATATCGTTCGCGGTGCACTCGACACCGCTGGTGTGGAAGGCCGCGCACAACGCCGTTCCAAGTATGGAACCAAACGTCCTAAAAAATAAATCAGCTCTTCGTTAGCGATCATTTGTAGCCATGAGAAAGACCAAAGCCAAAAGAAGACCCGTGATGCCGGACCCCCGGTATAACGATGTGATGGTTTCCCGCTTCGTCAACAACCTGATGTTGTCCGGTAAGAAAAGTACTGCCTACACCATCTTCTACGAAGCCATGGATATTATCGAAAGCAAAATCGAAGATGGTAGTGGATTAGAACTCTTCAAAAAAGCGGTTGAAAACGTCACCCCTCAAGTAGAGGTGCGTAGTCGACGGGTAGGTGGATCTACTTTTCAGATTCCTACCGAAATCCGCAACAGCCGCAAGCTTTCTCAAGCCATGAAATGGATGATCTCTTACGCTCGCCGTCGTAACGGCAAGTCGATGGGGTCCAAGTTGGCGGATGAACTGATGGCAGCTTCCCGTGAAGAGGGTGGCGCTTTTAAAAAGAAAGAAGATACACACCGGATGGCAGAGGCAAACAAAGCCTTCTCCCACTTCCGGGTTTGATATCAATCATTGATAAGCAAGCATTAAGCACCTAAGGCAATGGCCAAGAGAGACTTAAATTACACCCGGAACATCGGTATCGCTGCCCACATCGATGCTGGTAAAACCACCACCACCGAGCGGATTTTGTACTACGGTGGAGTGAGCCATAAAATTGGTGAAGTGCACGACGGTGCCGCCACCATGGACTGGATGGAGCAAGAGCAGGAGCGTGGAATTACCATTACTTCTGCTGCTACTACTCTCAACTGGAACTACCGCGAAAAAGATTATCACGTAAACATCATCGATACTCCAGGACACGTTGACTTTACTGTAGAAGTAAATCGCTCTTTGCGTGTGTTGGACGGATTGGTGTTCCTGTTCAGTGCTGTAGATGGTGTGGAGCCTCAGTCAGAAACCAACTGGCGTTTGGCTGATAACTACAATGTGCCCCGAATTGGATTTGTCAACAAAATGGATCGTCAAGGGTCAGACTTTCTCAATGTTTGCCGGCAGGTAAAAGAAATGTTGGGATCGCACGCCTTGCCACTTCAAATTCCAATTGGTTCAGAAGACGATTTCAAAGGAGTGGTGGATTTGATCAACTTCCGTGGAATTGTTTGGAATGAGCACGATCAGGGAATGACTTTCGAAACCATCGACATTCCTGAAGACGTTTTGGAAGAAGCTACCGAATACCGCGAGAACCTTCTCGAAGCCGTAGCTGAATTCAACGATACTTTGATGGAGAAGTATTTCGAAGATCCAGAGTCGCTCACCGAGCGCGAAATTTTGGATGCACTTCGTGAAGCTACCATCGGAGGTAAAGTAGTACCCATGATGTGTGGTTCTGCTTTCAAAAATAAAGGGGTACAATCCATGCTCGACATGGTGATGGAGATTCTTCCTTCCCCACTGGATACGCAAGCTATTGAGGGCACCAACCCCGATACCGAAGAGCCCGAGTCACGCAAGCCTAGCGTAGACGAGCCTTTCGCAGCGCTGGCATTCAAAATTGCTACCGACCCTTATGTAGGCCGCTTGTGTTTCACCCGCGCTTACTCTGGTGTGTTGCCTTCAGGTTCTTATGTGTTGAATACACGGACCGGCAAGAAAGAGCGTATTTCTCGCATTTACCAAATGCATGCTAACAAGCAAAATCAAATCAACGAGTTGCCAGCGGGTGACATCGCTGCATTGGTTGGCTTTAAAGACATCAAAACTGGTGATACCCTCTGTGCTGAGAAAGCACCGATCGTATTAGAATCGATGAACTTCCCCGATCCAGTTATCGGCGTTGCCATCGAGCCCAAAACCCAGGCTGATGTAGATAAACTGGGAACTGCTTTGGCCAAGCTGGCAGAAGAAGATCCTACTTTCCAAGTGCGTACTGATGAGGAAAGCGGTCAAACCGTTATCTCCGGTATGGGTGAGTTACACCTCGACATTATTCTCGATCGCCTCAAGCGTGAGTTTAAAGTAGAATGTGATCAGGGAGCGCCTCAAGTAAACTACAAAGAAGCCATTCGTGGTAATGTAGATCACCGTGAGGTTTACAAAAAACAAACTGGTGGTCGTGGTAAGTTTGCCGACATCGTAGTAACCATTGGTCCTGCTGATGAGGATTGGATGGAAGAAAACCGCGATAAGAAATCACTTCAGTTTGTCAACAAGGTGAAGGGCGGTAACGTACCAAAAGAATTTATTCCATCAGTGGAAAAAGGATTCGGCGAGGCCATGAAAAATGGTGTTTTGGCCGGCTTCCAACTGGAGAGCTTGAAAGTATCTCTTTTGGATGGATCATTCCACGCTGTGGATTCTGATCAACTCTCTTTTGAGCAAGCTGCCAAGATGGCTTACCGTACTGCATTGCCCAGAGCAACTCCAGTATTGATGGAGCCCATCATGAAGCTGGAGGTTGTTACTCCGGAAGAAAACATGGGTGACGTTGTGGGTGACCTCAACCGTCGTCGTGGACAAATCGAAGGAATGGATGATCGTAACGGAGCCAAAGTAGTGAAGGCCAAAGTGCCTCTCTCAGAAATGTTCGGTTACGTCACCGATCTACGGACCATCACCTCGGGTCGTGCCAACTCTACCATGGAGTTTTCGCACTACTCCGATGCTCCGCGCAACATCTCAGAAGAGGTGATTGCAAAAGTTAAAGGTAATGTCACTGCATAATACAAGTCTCTGATGGCTCAACGGATCAGAATCAAGCTAAAATCCTACGATCACAACCTGGTTGACAAGTCAGCCGAAAAGATCGTAAAGACCGTGAAATCGACCGGAGCGGTAGTTAGTGGACCTATTCCACTCCCTACGCACAAGCGTATTTTTACCGTACTGCGTTCGCCACACGTGAATAAAAAGTCACGCGAGCAGTTCCAACTGTCTTCCTACAAAAGGTTGATGGACATCTACAGTTCTTCTTCGAAGACGGTAGACGCACTCATGCGTTTGGAATTGCCCAGTGGTGTAGAAGTTGAAATTAAGGTCTGATCTCGTAGGGTCATTAATTAGTAGTAAGTCATGTCAGGTATCATTGGAAAAAAGGTCGGGATGACCAGCATTTTCACCGAAGAGGGCAAAAACGTTGCTTGCACGGTGATTGAAGCGGGTCCCTGTGTGGTCACTCAGGTGCGCACACAAGAAACCGACGGATACGAGGCCGTTCAGTTAGGATACGGTGAGCGTAAGGAGAAAAATACCCCTGCTCCCCTTCAAGGCCATTTCAAAAGATCGGGTACTACTCCCAAAGCGAAACTGGTAGAATTCAAAAGCTTCGAGCAAGAAGTGAATGCTGGTGATGAAATCACAGTTGATCTCTTTGTTGAAGGTGAATTTGTTGATGTTGTTGGCACTACCAAAGGAAAAGGTTTTCAAGGGGTTGTTAAGCGCCATGGCTTTGCCGGTGTGAATGATGCTACCCACGGACAGCATAACCGTTTACGTGCTCCCGGTTCTATTGGTGGAGCTTCTTATCCTGCGCGTGTATTCAAAGGCATGCGTATGGCTGGCCAAACCGGAAATGCTCGCAGAAAGGTAACCAACCTTCGTGTGCTTAAAGTGATGACCGACAAAAATCTGCTGGTCGTTAAAGGTGCTATCCCAGGGCCGAATGGTTCCTACGTAATTGTTGAGAAATAATGGAATTAGCAGTATTCAATACCAGCGGCAAGGAGACCAAAAAGGTCAAATTGAACAAGGCGGTATTCGGCATTGAGCCTAACGATCACGCCATTTATCTGGACGTGAAGCAGTTTTTGGCCAACCAACGTCAGGGAACGCACAAAGCAAAAGAGCGTGGAGAGATTACCGGAAGCACCCGTAAGATCAAGCGCCAAAAAGGAACAGGTACTGCTCGTGCCGGTAGCTTGAAAAACCCTTTGTTCAAAGGTGGTGGTCGTGTTTTCGGCCCAAGGCCTCGGAGCTACAGCTTCAAACTCAACAAAAAGCAAAAACAATTGGCTCGCAGGTCTGCCCTCAGTGCCAAGGTGAAGGAATCGGGCCTCGTGGTCGTGGAAGATTTCACTATGGCAGCAGCCAAAACCAAAGAATACGTTGGTATCCTCAACAATTTGAAAGTAGCGGACAACCGTAGCTTGATTGTCATTGGGGAAAACAACAAAAACATTGTGCTTTCCTCCCGCAATTTGCAAAACTCTCATGTGGTCACTGTTTCAGAATTGAACACCTATGAGATTGTGAAAGCAAAAAATGTAGTGATCAGCGAAAGTGCACTCACACAGATTGAAACTCAATTAAGCTAATCGGGTCATGGAAATCATTTTGAAGCCGGTAATTACCGAAAAGATGACCGCCATCAGCGAGAAATACAATCGCTATGGATTTCTGGTCAATCGCAATGCGAACAAGCTCCAGATCAAAGAAGCCGTTGAGCAACAATATGGTGTTTCCGTTTCTGCTGTCAATACCATGATTCATGGTGGTAAAGCGCGTCAGCGGTATACCAAGACCGGCATTCAGCGCGGACGCACCAACAGTTTTAAAAAGGCGATTGTAACCTTGATGGAAGGTGATACGATCGATTTCTATAGCAGCATTTAAGTTAAGAACGATGGCAGTTAGAAAGATAAGACCGATTACTCCGGGCCAGCGCCATAAAGTAGTGAGTGCGTTTGATACGCTCACTGCCTCTGTCCCTGAAAAATCACTCATCGGCTCGCTGAAGAAATCCGGTGGACGGAACAACAGCGGTAAGATGACCATTCGCCACCGTGGTGGTGGTCACAAACGCCGTTATCGTGAAATTGACTTTAAACGTACCAAGCACGGTGTTCCAGGTATTGTAAAATCCATCGAGTATGATCCCAACCGCAGTTCACGTATTGCGTTGGTCTATTACAAAGATGGTGACAAACGTTACATCATTGCTCCCAACGGACTGCAAGCAGGACAAGAGATCGTATCAGGTAAAGGCGCAGCTCCTGAAATTGGAAATACACTGTTCCTATCCGAAATTCCTCTTGGAACCATCATTCACTGTATCGAGTTGAATCCTGGTAAAGGTGCACAAATGGCACGCAGTGCTGGTGCTTATGCTCAGTTGGCTGCTAAAGACGGTAAGTACGCAGTAGTGAAATTGCCTTCAGGTGAAACCCGGATGGTGTTGTTAACCTGTCTCGCTACCATTGGATCAGTATCCAATTCCGAACACCAATTGACCCGTTCAGGTAAAGCTGGTCGCAGCCGTTGGCTGGGCCGTCGTCCACGCACTCGTGGTGTAGCCATGAACCCGGTTGATCACCCAATGGGTGGTGGTGAAGGTCGTTCTTCTGGAGGGCACCCACGTTCACGCAACGGCATGCCAGCCAAAGGGTACAAAACCCGCGCTAAGAAAAAAGCATCGAACCGTTACATCATTGAAAAACGGAAAAAATAATTAGGACATGAGCCGCTCGCTTAAGAAACCTCCTTTCGTACACTACAAGCTCAATAAGCGTGTAGAAGACGCTCAGGCCTCCGGCAAAAAGTCGGTGATCAAAACTTGGTCCCGTGCTTCAATGATTACCCCGGATTTTGTTGGCCTGACCATTGCCGTGCACAACGGAAACAAATTCATTCCGGTATACGTCACCGAGAACATGGTAGGGCATAAATTGGGAGAGTTTGCTCCCACCCGTACCTGGCGCGGACACGCCGGACAGAAAAAAGACAAAGGCAAACGCTAATAAAGAGGAACCATGGGAGTTCGTAAACAACAAGCCGCCGATGCGCGGAAAGAAGCTCGCAAAAGCCTCTACCTGGCCAGGTTGAACAACTGTCCTACCTCGCCACGGAAGATGCGCCTGGTCGCCGATATGATTCGCGGCACCGAAGTGATGGAAGCCAGCAGCATTTTGCAATTCAGCAAAAAAGAAGCGGCCCGTCGTATGGAAAAACTGTTGTGGTCAGCCATTTCAAACTACGAGCAAAAGTCGGGTGAGAAGTGGGAGAGTGGAAACCTCTTTGTAAAAGAAGTAATGGTAGACAGTGCTCGGATCTTGAAGCGGATTCAACCCGCTCCACAAGGACGTGCTCACCGCATCAACAAGCGTTCAAATCACGTGACTCTCGTATTGGGAAGCCTCAACGATGAGTTCATCGAAGATATTCAAGCAGAAGAAATCGATTCGTAAACATGGGACAAAAGACTAATCCGATCGGCAACCGCCTTGGCTTCATCAGAGGATGGGATTCTCACTGGTATGGTGGCCGTAAGTACGAAGACAAGCTGGTAGAAGATTACAAAATTCGCCGGTACCTAAAGGCTCGTCTGGAAAAAGCCAGTGTGTCCAAAGTTGTTATCGAACGTACACTGAAGCTTATCACCATCACCATCTACACCGCGCGTCCGGGAATCATTATCGGAAAAGGCGGTCAGGAAGTAGATCGTTTGAAGGAAGAGTTGAAAAAACTCACCAAAAAAGATGTTCAGATCAACATCTTTGAGATCAAACGTCCTGAAGTAGACGCTCGTCTGGTAGCTGATAGCATTGCGCGTCAGATTGAAGGTCGGATTTCTTTCCGTCGTGCTACCAAAATGGCAGTAGCCTCTACCATGCGGATGGGAGCTGAAGGAATTAAAGTGACATTATCCGGTCGATTGAACGGGGCTGAAATGGCCCGGACCGAAAGTTATAAAGACGGTCGTATTCCGCTGCACACCTTCCGTGCAGACATCGACTATGCTTTGTCAGAAGCACATACCACTTACGGCCGAATTGGCGTGAAGGTGTGGATTTGTAAAGGCGAAGTATATGGCAAGCGCGACCTTTCGCCAAACGTTGGTGCCAGCAAAGGAAATTCTGGTGGTGGCAAAGGCAAAATGAGAAAGAAACGCTGATTCGAATAACCTGATCTTTTAAAAGGGCAAACGAGATGTTACAGCCGAAAAAAGTAAAACGCAGAAGAGTCCAGAAAGGCCGCATCAAAGGCAATTCTGGCCGTGGCCACCAGTTGGCATTCGGAACCATGGGGATCAAAACCCTCGATGGAGGCCGACTCACCAGCCGTCAAATTGAGGCTGCTCGTATTGCGATGACCCGTTACATGAAACGGGAAGGACAAGTATGGATTCGAATCTTTCCGGATACTCCGATCACCAGCAAACCAGCTGAAGTACGGATGGGTAAAGGAAAGGGAGCATTGAGCCACTGGGTTGCTAAAGTACGTCCGGGCCGCATCCTCTTCGAACTCGAAGGTGTTCCCCGTGAAATTGGGGAAGAGGCGCTTCGGCTGGCCTCACAGAAACTGCCGGTATTGACCAAGTTTGTGATCAGAAGAGATTATTCTGGCAATTAATATTAAGAGAGGATGAAACCTTCCGTAATCGCCGAAATGACCAACCAAGAGTTGGTGGAAACCCTTGAGGAGCACTTCCTGGCTTTTCGTAAGATGAAACTCAACCATGCAGTTTCTACACTCGAAAACCCACTGGAACTCCGCGCCAAGCGCAGGGTTATTGCCCGTATCAAAACGGAGCTCAACAAACGTCAAACGCAAGAAAAAGCATAATCATGTCCGAGCGTAACCTGAGGAAAGAACGGATCGGTATCGTTACCAGCGATAAAATGGCGAAATCCATTGTGGTATCGGTAGAACGGAAGGTAAAACACCCGAAATACGGGAAGTTCGTTAAAAAGACCAAGAAGTTTGTTGCCCACGACGAGCAAAACGAATGTGGAATCGGTGATACCGTTAGGATCATGGAAACCCGTCCGCTTAGCAAACGCAAAAACTGGCGTTTGGTTGAGGTGATCGAAAAAGCCAAGTAATCCAATTCAAAGCACGGACTTAATAACAATTTGAAGCCATGATTCAGCAGGAATCCAGGTTAGGAGTAGCAGACAACAGCGGAGCGAAAGAAGTGCTTTGCATCCGGGTACTCGGCGGAACCAAACGCCGGTATGCCAGTGTTGGAGACAACATCGTCGTGTCTGTTAAAGATGCTATGCCTTCAGGCAACGTAAAAAAAGGACAAGTCTCCAGAGCAGTGGTCGTGCGTACCCGCAAGGAAGTACGCCGTCAGGACGGATCTTACATCCGCTTCGACGACAACGCTGTAGTACTGCTCAACAATGCAGGCGAGATGCGTGGAACACGTATTTTCGGTCCCGTTGCTCGTGAATTGCGTGAAAAACAATACATGAAAATCGTATCGCTGGCACCAGAGGTGCTTTGATCGACAATAATTGCAGACGATGCAAAAGAAGTTACACATCAAAAAAGGCGATCGGGTTAAAGTAATCGCCGGCGAATCCAAAGGAAGTGAAGGCAAAGTGCTTTTCATTGACCGGGATAAAAACCGTGCAACGGTAGAAGGTGTCAACCTTGTTTCGGTACACACCAAGCCCAATGCACAGCACCCAGACGGTGGCATCATTCAAAAAGAAGCTACTGTGCACCTCTCCAACCTTATGATTGTTGATGGCAGTGGAAATGCTTCCCGCATTGGTCGGAAGGTAGAAAACGGAAAAATTGTGCGTTACTCTAAAAAATCCGGGGAGAACATCAAATGAGCTATCAACCACGTTTGAAAACCACTTATAACGATACGATTCTTCCCAGTTTGAAGGAGAAGTATGGTTATAGCACGGTCATGAAAGTGCCCAGGCTTACCAAAATTGTGTTGAGCCAGGGATTGGGAGCTGCCGTTTCTGACAAGAAGCGCATTGAGTCTTCAGTAAATGAAATGAGCTTGATCGCTGGACAGAAGGCTGTGCCTACGTTCTCTAAAAAAGACATCTCCAACTTTAAACTTCGTAAGGGCATGCCCATCGGAGCAAAAGTGACCCTACGTGGTGTGAAGATGTATGAATTCCTTGACCGTTTGATCTCCGTGTCTTTGCCACGGACCCGTGATTTCCGCGGCATCAACAACAAAGGATTTGATGGACGGGGAAACTATACCCTCGGAATAAAAGAGCAGATCATTTTCCCAGAAATTGATATTGATAAGGTGCCACACATTCAGGGAATGGACATCACCTTTGTGACCACTGCTGATACCAACGAAGAAGCGTTGGCCTTGTTAACTGAATTCGGATTACCCTTTAAAAAATAAATCATGGCGAAAGAGTCGATGAAAGCCCGGGAGCGCAAACGTGAGCGCATGGTAGCTCAATACGCTGATAAGCGTGCTGCACTGAAAGCTGCCGGTGATTACGATGCTTTGCAAAAGCTTCCAAAAAACTCGTCGAAAGTACGGATGCACAACCGTTGCAAACTCACCGGACGTCCACGTGGCTATATGCGTCACTTCGGAATCAGTCGGGTTACTTTCCGCGAAATGGCTGTTGCCGGTTTGATTCCTGGTGTAACCAAAGCCAGCTGGTAATAACTCATTGACGAAAAGGCAAAAACAGCACTGCAATGACTGATCCTATAGCCGATTACCTGACCCGTATCCGGAATGGCATTAAAGCCAACCACCGTGTAGTGGAAATTCCAGGGTCCAACATCAAGCGGGAAATGACCAAAATCCTGTTTGAAAAAGGGTATATCCTAAATTATAAGTTTGAAGAAGCTGGATACCAAGGCACCATCAAAATTGCCTTGAAGTATCATCCGGTTTCCAAAGTTCCTGCCATCCGTAAGCTGGTCCGCGTGAGCTCCCCAGGTTTGCGGTCCTACACCGGAGTAAGCAATTTGCCTCGGGTACTCAACGGGTTGGGTGTAGCCATTATGTCTACCTCCAAAGGCTTGATGACCGACAAAGAAGCGCGCAAGCAAAATGTGGGTGGCGAAGTTATTTGTTACGTCTACTAAAAGAACACGAAAATGTCACGGATAGGTAAAGCGCCCATCAATATTCCTTCGGGAGTGACCGTTACTTTCGCCAACAAAGTGGTGACAGTGAAAGGGCCTAAAGGTGAACTGTATCAGGATATCGATCCTGCCATCACCGTTCAAATCGAAGAAGGTGTTGTGACTTTTGAGCGTGCTTCTGACGCCAAAGATCACCGTGCCAAACACGGACTCTACCGCTCGTTGGTTAACAACATGGTGATTGGTGTTTCCCAAGGCTACAAATTAGAACAAGAGTTGGTGGGTGTAGGTTATCGTGCCAATTCAAAAGGGCAAGACCTTGAATTGTCTTTGGGTTTCTCTCACAATATCATTTTCAGAATTCCGGAAGAAGTAAAAGTATCTACCGTATCTGAACGTGGTAAGAGCCCAGTCATCACTCTTGAATCGCACGACAAGCAATTGATCGGTGCGGTAGCGGCCAAAATCCGTTCACTACGGAAACCAGAGCCCTACAAAGGAAAAGGAATTCGTTTTGTCGGTGAGCAAATTCGCCGGAAAGCAGGTAAAGCTGCAGGTAAATAATAGAGCACAATGGCGATTACAAAAAGTTACCGTAGAAGCCGGATTAAAAAACGCATTCGGAAGATCGTTTCCGGTACTGCTGCTAAGCCACGTCTCTCGGTGTTCCGCAGCAACAAAGAAATTTATGCCCAATTGGTCGATGACCTAAGTGGCGAGACCATCCTTTCCGTTTCTTCTTTGAAAGCCAAAGAAGCACATGAAGGCAACAAAACCGACCAGGCCAAATTTGTTGGCAATAAGGTCGCAGAGCTTGCCAAAGGAAAGGGAATTGAAGATGTAGTTTTTGACCGGAACGGTTACCTCTACCACGGTCGTGTGAAATCATTGGCTGAAGCCGCCCGCGAGGGTGGTCTTAAATTCTAAGTAAGAAATGGCAAACGCAAACGTAAGACGGGTTAAATCCAGTGAGATCGAGCTGAAAGATAAGCTCGTAGCCATTCGCCGGGTGACCAAAGTAACCAAAGGTGGACGTACCTTCAGTTTCTCTTCCATCGTAGTAGTTGGAAACGAAAAAGGGGTAGTAGGCCACGGACTTGGAAAAGCCAAAGAAGTAACTACCGGTATTGCGAAAGGAATCGACGATGCCAAGAAAAACCTGATCAAGGTACCCATCGTGAATGGAACTGTACCTCACGAGCAGGAAGGCAAGTACGGTGGGGCTCGCGTATTCTTGAAGCCCGCTTCAAATGGTACCGGTGTAATTGCTGGTGGTGCGATGCGTGCAGTATTGGAGAGTGTTGGTATTACCGATGTATTGGCCAAATCCAAAGGCTCTTCCAATCCACACAACGTAGTGAAAGCCACCCTCAATGCATTGATGCAAATGCGGGATGCGAAGACAGTGGCCGAGCACCGTGGAATTGACATCAAAAAAGTATTTAACGGGTAAGCGGTCCTCCGCCAAAAGAAAGAGTTATGGCAACCATCAAAGTGACCCAAGTAAGATCCAGAATCGATCGTCCTGAGCGCCAGAAGCGCACACTCGATGCGCTGGGGCTACGCAAAATGCACCAGACGGTAGAGCACGAAGCAACACCTCAAATTCTGGGCATGGTAAACCGTGTTTCTCACCTGGTGAAGGTAGAGGAAGTAAACTAACGACATTAAGCAGTTTTTAGAATGGGACTCGAAAATTTGAAACCGGCAGCCGGTTCTACCAAAAGCAAAAAGCGTGTAGGACGCGGACAAGGATCCGGATTCGGTGGAACTTCTACCCGCGGTCATAAAGGAGCTAAATCACGTTCAGGTTATTCAAAAAAGCTTGGATTTGAAGGCGGTCAGATGCCATTGCAACGCCGAATTCCTAAATTTGGATTCAAAAACATCAATCGTGTAGAATATCGGGGCATCAATCTCGACACCATACAAGGATTGGTAGATAATAAGAAAGTAACCGAAATCAATCAGGAAATACTGATTGCCAACGGTCTTGCTTCGAAAAATGATTTAATCAAGATTTTGGGCCGGGGAGAAATTTCCGCCAAAATCAAGGTAACCGCACACGGTTTTTCCGCTTCTGCCAAAGCAGCTATTGAAGCACAGGGAGGAGAAGCAGTTACCCTTTAATGCATAGGTTGCATGAAAAAGTTTTTTGAGACAATCAGCAACATATTTAAGATAGAAGACCTGAGAGCTAGGATTTTGGCCACCTTGGGTTTCCTGCTTATTTATCGCCTGGGCTCTTTCGTGGTATTACCCGGAATCAATTCAGAAATCCTTGAGCAAGCCAGCAGCAACGCTCAGGGAATTGCTGCTTTGTTGAACTTGTTTGCTGGTGGTGCCTTCTCCAGGGCCTCCATCTTTGCGCTGGGCATCATGCCTTACATCTCTGCCTCAATTGTAATGCAGTTGGCAGGTATTGCTGTTCCTTACATCCAAAAGATGCAAAAGGACGGTGAAAGCGGTCGCAAGAAGATCAACCAGTGGACGCGTTTGCTGACTATTCTCATTACTGCCGGACAAGCACCCGGATACATTGCAACTCAAGTACCCGATCAAGCTATTACCGTCGATCCAACTTTCTTCTGGATTTCATCCAAGGTATTGCTGGTAACCGGAACCATGTTTGTAATGTGGCTCGGTGAGCGCATAACCGACAAAGGAATCGGAAACGGAATTTCTTTGTTGATCATGATTGGCATCATTGCAACGCTTCCCACCGCGCTCGTCTACGAATTCGGTTACCGGATGGACAATGGTGGCTTGGTCATGTTCCTGGTAGAACTGGTATTCCTTTTACTGGTAACCATCGCAACGATCCTGTTAATACAAGGAACTCGCCGGGTTCCGGTCAACTTTGCCAAGAAAATTGTAGGCAACCGCCAATATGGAGGTCAGCGTCAATACATTCCATTGAAAGTGAATGCCGCTGGTGTAATGCCCATCATCTTTGCGCAAGCATTGATGTTTGTACCCGTAACGGTAGCAGGCTTTGGTAGCGGAGCAGAACTTTCCGCCTTTGCTGCAGCTTTCGCTGACATTACCGGATTCTGGTACAATGCCACCTTCTTTGTAATGATTATTCTCTTCACCTACTTCTACACTGCGATCACCGTCAATCCCAATCAGATGGCAGATGATCTCAAAAGAAACGGTGGATTCATCCCCGGGATCAAACCCGGTAAAAAGACGGCAGAATTTCTGGATAACGTAATGTCACGCATTACCCTTCCAGGAGCATTCTTCCTGGGCGTGGTAGCCATCCTTCCAGCATTCGCCATGATGGCAGGAGTATCTACCGGATTCGCCTATTTCTATGGCGGAACTTCCCTCCTCATTATGGTAGGGGTAACGCTCGATACCTTGCAGCAGATTGAAAGCCACTTACTCATGCGTCATTACGACGGTTTGATGAAGTCAGGAAAGATCAAAGGACGATCTTCCAGCGCTTTTGGCATGGCTGGGTAACACAGTCGGATTGTGGGTAAAGCAATTCTTCTGAAAACAGACGAGGAGGTAGAACTCCTCAGACAAAGTTCTTTACTTGTTGGAAAAACATTAGCGGAAGTGGCGAAACGGGTGCAACCCGGAGTCACAACGCTCGAACTCGACGAAGTAGCGGAAACCTTTATCCGCGACAACGGAGCAGTTCCCGGTTTCAAAGACCTCTACGGTTTTCCGAACACCCTTTGCATGTCAGTGAATCAGCAAGTGGTGCACGGAATTCCAGGCGACAAGCCACTTGAAAATGGCGACATCGTTTCGGTCGATTGCGGAGTGTTGATGAATGAATTCTATGGGGATTCGGCGTACACCTTTATGGTAGGCGAAGTAGACGAAGCAGTGAAAAAGCTGCTCAAAGTAACCCAGGAATGTTTGCAAAAAGGCATCGATGCAGCCGTAGCCGGCAACCGAATTGGAGACATCGGATACGCGGTTCAGCAACACGCTGAAGCCAACGGATACGGTGTAGTGAGAGAGTTGGTAGGACACGGCCTTGGCCGAAGCCTGCACGAAGGGCCAGAAGTACCCAATTACGGTAGAAGAGGAAGAGGGGCAAAGCTTAAAGAAGGAATGGTGTTGGCCATCGAGCCAATGATCAACCTTGGAATAAAAGCAGTACGGCAAGACAAAGATGGCTGGACCATCGTGACGGCCGACGGGGCACCTTCAGCACACTTTGAGCACGATGTAGCGATCCGTAAAGGAAAAGCTGATGTTTTATCCACCTTCGAGTACATCGAAGCAGTGTTGAACGAAAAAGAATAGAAACAATAAAAAAACAATATGGCGAAGCAACCGTCCATCGAACAAGACGGAGTAATCATTGAGGCATTGTCAAATGCCATGTTCCGGGTAGAACTCGAAAACGGACACATTATCACTGCGCACATTTCAGGAAAGATGCGGATGCACTACATCAAAATTCTTCCTGGTGACAAAGTGAAAGTTAGCATGTCGCCTTATGACTTGAGCAAAGGCCGGATCACATTCCGGTATAAATAAAAAGAGCAAACGATGAAAGTTCGCGCATCCATTAAGAAACGTAGTGCCGACTGCAAGATTGTCAAGCGGAAGGGACGTTTGTACGTGATCAACAAGAAAAATCCGAAGTTCAAACAACGCCAGGGGTAATCCTTCGGGGTTAACCAGCAAACCACAATATTATGGCAAGGATCGCAGGAATCGACTTACCCAAAAACAAACGGGGAGAGATTGGATTGACCTACATCTACGGTATCGGCCCCACCACGGCCCGCCAAATCTTGGACACTTCCGAGATTGATGTAAATAAAAAAGTTCAGGAATGGGATGATGCGGATCTGGCGAAGATTCGTGCATACATCAACGATCACCTGAAGGTGGAAGGTGCACTTCGTTCAGAAGTTCAACTGAACATCAAGCGTTTGATGGACATCGGATGCTACCGTGGCATTCGTCACCGTAACGGATTGCCGCTGCGCGGGCAACGTACCAAGAACAACAGCCGTACCCGGAAGGGCAAGCGTAAAACGGTTGCTAACAAGAAGAAAGCTACCAAGTAATCGGGTTGGTTTTAGGAAACTCCTACAACTCGTTTCACAACAGATTGAAGCATGGCTAAATCGAATACCAAGAAAAGAAAAGTTAAAGTTGATGCGGTAGGTGAAGCGCACATTCACGCTTCCTTCAACAACATCATTATTTCTTTGACCAACCGTACCGGTCAGGTGATCTCCTGGTCTTCCGCTGGAAAGCAAGGCTTTCGCGGTTCGAAGAAGAACACCCCTTATGCCGCTCAACAGGCTGCACAAGATTGCACCAAGGTAGCTTATGACGCAGGGTTGCGCAAAGTAAAGGTTTACGTTCGCGGACCAGGCTCAGGTCGTGAATCGGCCATTCGTACCATTCACAACAATGGTATCGAAGTAACCGAGATCGTAGACGTTACGCCATTGCCGCACAACGGGTGTCGCCCACCCAAACGTCGTCGGGTATAACAATCAGAATTTTCAGAGCCTGGAGTTACCATCAGAACAACTCCGGGTCATTTTTTATCAATTAGTCCGCCTCAGTGTGGACCTGAAAAGCAAGCCAAATGGCAAGATACAGAGGACCTAAGTCCAAAATTGCTCGCAAGTTCAAAGACCCCATCTTCGGTCCTGACCGCGCGTTGGAAAAGAAGAACTACCCTCCGGGAATGCACGGCCCGAACAAGCGTAGGATGAAACAATCCGAATACGCTGTTCAGTTGCAAGAAAAACAAAAAGCCAAGTACACCTACGGAATTCTCGAAAAGCAGTTTGCCAACTTGTTTGACAAAGCTTCTCGTTCTAAAGGGATTACCGGTGAGAACCTTTTGCAATTGTGTGAATCCCGTCTGGACAACACCGTATATCGTTTAGGACTTTCCCCAACTCGGCGGGGAGCCCGTCAGCTGGTATCGCACCGTCACATTACGGTGAATGGTGAAGTGGTCAACATTCCATCTTACCATCTACGTCCAGGAGATAAAATTTCCGTCCGTGAGCGTTCCAAGTCACTGGAAGTAATTTCCAACTCTGTTGGTGCTGCCAGTTCTTCCGCTTATCCATGGCTGGAGTTCAACCGTGATACCTTGACCGGCACTTATATCGCAGTGCCCAACCGGGAAGATATTCCCGAGAATATCAAGGAACAACTCATCGTTGAATTGTACTCCAAATAATTGATCTTGTTTTTCAACCAAATAAAGCTATTCGTATGGCCATTTTAGATTTTCAAAAGCCAGATAAAGTAATCATGCTCAATTCGGATGATCGTCACGGTCAGTTCGAGTTTCGCCCCCTGGAGCCTGGTTACGGCATTACGGTTGGAAATGCTCTGCGGAGGATTCTGCTCTCTTCTCTGGAAGGATTTGCAATTACTTCGGTAAAAGTGGAAGGGGTCGACCATGAATTTTCTACCATCAAAGGTGTGGCAGAAGACGTTACCGAAATTGTACTCAATCTCAAGCAGGTTCGCTTCAAGCAGCAAATTGAAGATACCAACTCCGAGCGCGTGAAAGTAAGTGTGAAAGGACAAGAAACTTTCACCGCTGGTGATATTGGTCGTTTCACTTCCGCTTTCCAGGTGCTGAATCCCGAATTGGTGATTTGCAACATGGATCCCGGTGTAGAAATTACCCTCGAACTAACCATCGATCGCGGTCGTGGTTATGTTCCCGCTGAAGAAAACAAAGAAGCTTCAGACGTAATTGGTGAAATCGCCATCGATTCCATCTTTACTCCGATTCGCAATGTGCGTTACAACATTGAGAACTACCGGGTAGAGCAGAAGACCGACTACGAAAAGTTGATCCTCGAAATCGACACCGATGGTTCGATTCATCCGAAAGAAGCGTTGAAAGAAGCCGCCAAAATTCTCATTCACCACTTCCTCTTGTTTTCCGACGAGAAGATTACCCTGGATGCGGAAGAAAAAGCAGCTGAAGAAGAATTCGACGAAACTTCGCTCCACATGCGTCAGTTGTTGAAAACCAAGTTGGTAGACATGGACCTCTCCGTTCGTGCACTCAACTGCTTGAAAGCAGCCGATGTGGAAACATTGGGCGATTTGGTACAATTCGACAAAAACGACCTGCTCAAGTTCCGCAACTTCGGTAAGAAGTCGCTCACTGAGTTGGAAGACCTCGTGGAAAACAAAGGCCTTTCGTTTGGTATGAACCTGGCCAAATACAAATTGGACAAAGACTAATTGGGTAAATCGTTCCGTGAGGAACTATAGCATACAACGAAAATGAGACACGGTAAAAAGTTCAATCACCTTGGCCGTAAAAGCGCCCACCGAAAAGCGATGCTTGCCAACATGGCCTGCTCGTTGATCGAACACAAGCGCATCAACACCACGGTGGCCAAAGCCAAAGCTTTGCGCCTCTACGTGGAGCCATTGATCACCAAGTCGAAAACAGACAGTACACACTCTCGTCGTACCGTCTTCGGATACCTTAAAAACAAACATGCTGTTTCTGAACTCTTTCGCGAAGTAGCACCCAAAGTGGCTACTCGTCCGGGAGGTTATGTTCGGATCATCAAAACCGGTCACCGTTTGGGTGATGGGGCTGAGATGGCCATGATCGAATTGGTAGACTTTAACGAGTTGTACCAAACCGAGAAAAAAGCTGCCAAGAAATCCCGTCGTCGTCGTCGTGGTGGTTCTGGTGGCGAAAAGGTTGAAGCAGCCGCTCCTGCAGCCGAAGCTGTGGTAGAAGAGGCAGCGGAAGCAGCACCAGCAGCAGAGGCAGAAGCTGAAGGACCAGCCACCGATGCTGGCGAAAAATCTGACGATAACGCCGAGGAAGAGAAGAAAGGTGAATAAGCATCTCTTCACAAAATACCTCTTTACAAAAAGGACAATGCCTTTGGGCACTGTCCTTTTTTTATTATTTGACCAATGAAATACAAAGAGCGCCCAAATGCAGTACTGCTGTTGGCTGACGGTACTGCCTTTCATGGAAAAGCCATCGGAAAGATTGGATCCACCGCCGGTGAGATCTGCTTCAACACCGGAATGACCGGTTACCAGGAAATTTTTACCGACCCGTCTTACTACGGTCAAATTTTGTTGATGACCCCTTCGCACATCGGCAACTATGGAGCCCATGCTGAAGAGATAGAATCAGGGTCACCCAAAATTGCAGGCCTGGTTTGCAAAAAATGGTCTGAGATTTTCTCACGCCCGTCCGGCGAAAAATCGGTGCAAGATTGGTTTGAGCACCATGGTCTGGTAGGAATTTCGGATGTAGATACCCGTGCCATTGTGCGACACGTGCGGGACAAAGGAGCGATGAATGCCATTATCTCTTCTGAAGAAACCAACATTGAAGTATTGAAAACCCGATTGGCAGAAGTGCCTTCCATGGAAGGCTTAGAACTGTCATCTAAAGTAACTACAGACGAGCCATACACATTCGGCGATTCGGAAGCAGAACTCAAAGTAGCTGTGCTCGACATCGGTGTGAAACGCAACATCCTTCGTTGCCTCGCCGATCGCGGTTGCTATTTAAAAGTTTTTCCAATGGATACTCCGATCGATACCATGCAAGCTTGGGAACCCGACGGTTACATGTTGAGCAATGGTCCTGGTGATCCGGCTGCCATGAGTGGAGTAGTGGCCAACGTGAAAGAATTGCTCGATAAAAAAGTACCCACATTTGGTATATGTCTGGGTCATCAGGTAATGGCCTTGGCCTCGGGGTTGAGCACCTCTAAAATGCACAACGGTCACCGTGGAGCCAACCACCCGGTGAAGAACCTGAAAACAACCAAGAGTGAAATTACTACTCAAAACCACGGTTTTGTAGTAGATCGGGAAGTGGCAGATAACAACCACAACATCGAGGTAACGCACATTCATTTGAACGACCAAACCCTCGCTGGTTTGCGTTTGCTCGACCGGCCGGCTTTTTCGGTGCAGTACCACCCTGAATCTTCTGCCGGCCCAAATGATTCGCGCTACCTTTTCGATGATTTCATCGAGCTGATTCGCACCGAAAAAGCCAAGAAATCTGCTCCTGTAGCCTAAACTAACCAATCAATCCACCGCTTGTCGGCAGGATTTTCAACGTATAATCAAACTATTGTTTTCCGTAGCATGACACAAATTGCTCACATTGTTGGCCGTCAAATCCTTGATTCAAGAGGCAACCCTACGGTCGAAGTAGAAGTACACACTGAAAATGGCAGCGTAGGAACTGCCGCTGTACCCTCTGGCGCTTCCACTGGCGTTCATGAAGCCGTTGAGCTCCGTGATGGAGACAAAGGCGTTTATATGGGAAAAGGGGTGATACAAGCAGTAGAAAACGTTAACGATCCGTTGGCCGAATTGCTCGAAGGAGCAGCGGTGTACGATCAAAATGGTATTGATGCCGCAATGATCGAACTCGATGGAACGCCCAACAAAGGTCGTCTTGGAGCCAATGCTATTTTAGGAGTATCCTTAGCAGTAGCCAAAGCCGCAGCTGAAGAACACGGCCTGCCACTCTACCGCTATGTGGGCGGTTTGAGTGCCAACCTGCTGCCGATTCCCATGATGAACATCCTCAACGGAGGTTCACACGCCGATAACAGCATTGACTTTCAGGAATTTATGGTCATGCCCATTGGAGCAGAGTCCTTTTCACAAGGTCTGCGCATGGGAACCGAAGTGTTCCACCACCTAAAGGCGGTACTGAAAGCCAATGGTCTTTCGACCAATGTAGGCGATGAAGGAGGGTTTGCCCCCAACATCGATTCCAACGAAGGAGCGATCCAATACGTGATCCAAGCCATTGAAAAAGCAGGGTATCGTCCGGGTGAAGACATTTACATTGCCATGGATGCCGCATCTTCGGAGTTCTATTTGGAAGAAGAAAACGTGTACCATTTTCACAAATCATCTGGCGACAAGCTGACTCCAGATCAGATGGCCAGCTACTGGGCCGATTGGGCTTCAAAATACCCAATCGTATCCATTGAAGATGGCATGGCAGAAGACGACTGGGCCGGATGGAAAAGTCTTACCGAGCAAATTGGCGACAAAGTGCAATTGGTAGGAGACGATCTTTTCGTGACCAACACGCAGCGCCTCCAGAAAGGAATCGATGAAGATATTGCCAATTCGATTTTGGTAAAGGTGAACCAAATTGGTACCCTCACCGAAACCATTGATGCGGTGAACCTTGCTACACGAAACAAATACACTTCGGTAATGAGCCATCGCTCAGGAGAAACCGAAGACACGACCATTGCAGACCTGGCAGTTGCCTTGAGCACTGGTCAAATCAAAACCGGTTCGGCCTCACGAAGTGATCGGATCGCTAAATACAATCGTTTGTTGAAAATTGAATACGAACTCGGATCTTCGGCCCGTTACCTAGGCCGTGATTTTAAGTTTGTTTAATCTACAGACTTTGGCGAATTGGAGCGGGTTCGCTAATTTTCAATTAGCGGATTGATATCCAGGCTCGCCCAAACCAAGCAAAACTAATCTATTGTGGAACAAGCCGTTAAATAAACTGTTTTAGTGGCGATGATCCAGAAGCGTAACACCCGAAAACTTAAAACTTGACTATGTCTGAATATGCTGAACTAACCATAAACGGAGCCACCTACCAACTGCCGATCGTTACAGGAACAGAAAACGAAAAGGCCATTGACATCAGCAAATTGAGAGGACAAACCGGAATTATTACCATCGACCCCGGCTTTAAAAATACTGGTTCCACCAGCAGTGGAATCACCTTTCTGGATGGCGAAAAAGGCATCCTGCGGTACCGTGGATATCCGATTGAAGAACTGGCTGGAAAATCGACCTTTCTCGAAGTAGCTTACCTTATTATTCATGGAGAACTACCTTCAAAAGAACAATTCGATCACTTTCGCGAAAGCATTACCAGCCACACCTTAATTCACGAGGATTTCAAAAACATTTTGGAAGGCTTTCCCTCCAACGCCCACCCAATGGGGGTACTTTCTTCCTTGGTGTGCTCTTTGACCGCCTTCTATCCCGAATCGTTGGATCCCAACCGCTCTGCTGAGCAAGTTAATCTGAGCATCATTCGCATATTGGCCAAGCTGCCAACGCTTGCTGCATGGGCTTACAAAAATGAAGTAGGGCATCCGGTGAATTACCCAGACAATGGTTTGGATTACTGCTCCAACTTCCTGAAAATGATGTTTGCCCTTCCGGCAGAAAATTATCAGGTAGACCCAGTGGTAGCCAAAGCACTCGATACCCTTCTGATCCTGCATGCCGATCATGAGCAAAACTGCTCTACCTCTACCGTACGCGTAGTAGGTTCTTCACATGCCAGTTTGTATGCTTCGGTTTCTGCGGGTATCAACGCCCTTTGGGGACCGCTCCACGGAGGAGCTAATCAGGCGGTGATCGAAATGCTGGAAGCCATTCGTCGTGATGGCGGTGATACCTCTCGTTGGTTGGCCAAAGCCAAAGACAAAAACGATCCTTTCCGATTGATGGGATTCGGCCACCGGGTTTATAAAAACTTCGATCCTCGTGCGCGCATCATCAAGAAAGCGGCAGACGATGTACTCAACCAACTCGGGGTCAACGATCCGGTACTCGACATTGCGAAGCAACTCGAAGAAGCGGCTCTGAAAGACCAATACTTTGTAGATCGCAAGTTGTATCCAAATGTAGACTTCTATTCAGGAATCATCTATCGGGCACTCGGCATCCCTACTCAAATGTTTACCGTAATGTTTGCCATGGGACGTCTCCCGGGATGGATTGGACAATGGAAAGAAATGCGCGAGAACAACGAGCCTATCGGCCGTCCACGTCAGGTATATACCGGTCAAAACAACCGTAGCTACGTTTCTCTGGAAGACCGTTAAGCACACTACCACTTATTTTTGAAGGCTGCCCATAGAAAGTATGGGCAGCCTTTTTTTATGGGAACGGGTGGTCACTAAGCAGAGGAGAAAATCGGGGCAAGTCCGTGAATATCAAGCTGCTATTATGGGTTGAAATCATGTTTAATTCCCTAATTTTGCACCGAATTTTTGGATCACCTAAACCCTTACAGTCATGCTCGAAACCCTTAAAGAAAAGTTTGCCGCACGCGCGCTGCCCATGGCCGCCGAAGTAAAAGAATTTGTGAAAACCCACGGAAATGAAGTGGTTTCCCAGGTTACCCTTGCGCAGCTTTATGGGGGCATGAAAGGAGTGACGGGTTTGGTGACCGAAACCTCCAAGCTCGATCCCGAAGAAGGCATTCGCTTTCGCGGATATTCCATTCCCGAGTTGAGAGATGCGCTTCCCAAAGCGCCCGGTGGAAAAGAGCCACTGCCCGAAGGTATTTTTTACCTGATGCTGATTGGCGAATTGCCCACGGCTAAAGACGTGATCAACGTGAGCAACAACCTGGCAAGAAGAGCGATTGTGCCCAAGCATGTATTCGACATGCTGGAATCGCTGCCCCGCCACACCCACCCCATGACTCAGTTCTCCATGGCCATCATGGCCCTGGGCACCGAGTCGGTATTTGCCGATGAATACAAAAAAGGCATGCACAAGCGGGATTACTGGGCAGCTACCTACGAAGATGCCATGAACCTTATTGCACGCTTGCCACGGGTGGCCGCCTACATTTACCGTCGGGTATACAAAAACGGAGAACACATTGAGCCCGATTCAAAACTGGATTGGGCAGGGAACTTTGCCCACATGTTGGGTTACGACAACGATGATTTCAAGCGCTTGATGCGCTTGTACATGACCATACACTCCGATCATGAAGGAGGTAATGTTTCTGCCCATACCAACCATTTGGTAGGCTCCGCATTGAGTGATGCCTACCTTTCCTTTTCTGCCTCCATGAATGGATTGGCCGGTCCGCTTCACGGCCTGGCCAACCAGGAAGTAATCCGTTGGATCTTGCGTTTGCAAGAAGACCTCGGAGGAGGAAAGCCCACCAAGAAGCAAATTGCTGACTACGTGCACCAAACCTTGGAAGAGGGAAAAGTAATTCCTGGATACGGCCACGCGGTTCTCCGGAAAACCGATCCGCGTTTCACCGCACAGTGGGAGTTTGCCAAGCAATACATCCGCAACGACGACATCATCGACATTGTACACGACATGTACGATGTGGTACCGGATATCCTCAATTCTTTGGGCAAGGTGAAAAACCCATGGCCAAATGTGGACGCGCACTCTGGTGCACTTTTGGTACACTACGGCATGGTAGAGTATGAATTTTACACCGTATTGTTTGGTGTTTCTCGGGCGTTGGGCGTATTGGCCTCCCTCATTTGGGACCGTGCTCTTGGCCTGGCCATCGAACGTCCGGGCAGTACAACGACCGACTTACTGAAGACCCGATTTGTCCAATAAAATGGGCCGCTCCCGGCATTGCCTTCCGGGGTATTAAAAATCTGATCGGGAACTTGAGATTTTAGCGAACCAAGCACCCGTCTGTTTGTTTCTTTAGGAAAAGCGAAAAGATGGCTTATCGAAGTTTGAAGCAGTTTATTGAGGTGTTGGAACGCGAAGGAGAATTGGTGCGTATTCGCGAGTTTGTCGATCCCAACCTGGAGATCACAGAAATTACCGATCGGATATCCAAAGCAGGAATTGATCGCAACAAAGCCCTCCTATTTGAAAATACCGGCACCGACTTTCCGGTACTGATGAACTCCATGGGGTCAGAACGCCGGATGGCCCTGGCCTTGGGGGTAGAAGAGTTGGATGATGTTGCCAAAGAGATTGAAGACCTCTTCAAGATGTTGGCCGGTCCGAAAGAAGGACTGGTAGATAAGCTAAAAATGTTGCCACAACTGGGTAAAATCTCCTCCTGGATGCCCAAAGTGGTCTCCCGAAAGGGAGAATGCCAGCAAGTGGTGATGAGCGATCCGGACATGACTAAAATTCCGGTACTCACCTGTTGGCCAGAAGACGGAGGGCCTTTTGTGACCCTTCCCGTGATTAATACCGTAGACCCCACCACGGGCATTAGAAATGTGGGTTTGTATCGGATGCAGGTGTTTGGACCAAAGCTCACCGGTATGCACTGGCACAAACACAAAGTTTCGGCGGGTCATTACAACGAGTACAAAAAGCTGGGCAAGAAAATGCCGGTTGCCGTTGCGCTGGGGGGAGACCCGGTTTATGCTTATGCGGCCACTGCGCCATTGCCACCCAACATCGACGAATACATGTTGGCAGGTTTTCTCCGCAAAAAGCGGGTAGAGTTGGTGAAATGCCTCACGCAAGACATTCACGTCCCTGCTGATGCCGACATTATCATTGAAGGTTATGTGGACCCAGAAGAAGACCTGATTTGGGAAGGTCCTTTTGGAGATCATACCGGCTACTATTCCTTGGCCGATTGGTATCCACGCTTTCACGTAACGGCCATTACCCATAAGAAAAATGCCATTTATCCGGCAACCATTGTAGGCATTCCTCCGCAGGAAGACGCCTGGATTGGTAAAGCCACCGAACGGATTTTCCTTGCCCCCATTAAAATGACCATGGTTCCCGAAATCATGGATATGGAGTTGCCCATCGAGGGAGTGTTCCACAACCTAACCATTGTAAAAATTACGAAAGAGTATGCCGGTCAGGCCCTCAAGGTAATGAATGCGATGTGGGGAGCAGGTCAAATGATGTTCAACAAAATTCTGGTCATGGTAGATGGTGATGTAGACATTCATAACTACCTCGACCTCGCTCGGGTGATGTCTGAAAATGTAGACCCGGAATCGGACATGTACTTTACCCAAGGTCCTATGGATGTGCTCGATCACAGCTGTTCCAAATTTGCCTTTGGTGGTAAAATGTGCATTGATGCCACCCAGAAGCACACCGAAGAATTGCGGACCGAAGCATCTCTCCCACACGATCCCGCTAAAATTGAGATCGACAAAGCCGCCATCATGCGCGACTTACCAGAGATCACTTCCATCAATACCGACCTGCTGAAGATGGGCATTTCGGTAGTGTTCGTTGCCATGAAAAAAGACCGCCCCCGGCACGTAAAAGAATTGAACCAAGCCTTGTTCGATCGCCCGGAATTTGAATGGGTAAAAGCGATTTTCTTTGTCGAGAATCGAGTAGACGCGGCTGATATAGAACATGTTATTTTTCGCTTGGCCAACAACCTCGATCCCAAGCGCGACAAGCATTTGATCGAAGCAGAAGACGATCAATCTTACTCGCACATCGGCTTGGATGGTACGCGTAAAACACGCAAGTACGACAACTTCCAGCGGGATTGGCCAAACTTGATCAGTTCTGATGCAGCTACCATTGAAAATGTCGACGGCAAATGGGATCGCTTGCAGCTTGGAGAATTGATCAATTCGCCTTCTATTAAATACCAGGGCATGATTTATCCTGGTGGAGCAGTGGCCGAAGAAGATTAATTTCAGTTTCCTATTTCGGAAAAAGTGCTAACCGCACCAGACTTCCGACCGTTTACTGTAAAAAGCTACCATTCATTGGGTAATTGCTGCCACTTATGTGGTACAAATGCCCGGTTAATAAATCCAAGTTGTTGCCCATGAACTAAAATGGGTATCTTGAAGTTCTATTAATGGGTTGATGATTGTTGGTGCCCTTAATATGCAATACAGCCTTAGTAAGGTCTGGAAAGCATTCGACAGAGTAAAAATGATTTTTGCAATCCTACCGACATTTCTTTTTATCCAACGATCGTTTATTTGTTAACTAGGAATCCGATACTGATTCAGCGAATTTCCAAAACTCAGCCGCCACATGAAGCCTTCAGGTGAACTCTTCAAATTGATTCGATCTCTGTCCAAGTCAGAGAAACGATTCTTCAAGCTTTCTTCTACACTTCAGGCGGGTGAAAAAAACTACCTGAAGCTTTTTGATGCCATCGAGCGTCAAAAAGAATACAACGAAGATGAGATCAAAGATCAGTTCAAAAGCGAACGCTTCATTAAGCACTTGCCTTCAGAAAAGAATCACCTCTACAAGCTGATTTTGAAAAGCTTGCGTGCCTATCACGCAGACAGTTCGGTGAGTTCCATGCTGAAAGAAGACATTAAGAGCATTGAAATTCTGTATGAGAAGGCACTTTATTACGAATGCAGTAAGCTGATAAGGAAAGCCAAAAAACTAGCCTACTCCCACGAAAAGTTTTACTACCTCTCCGAATTGATCAGTTGGGAAAAGCGGTTGTTGGAAGAAGAATACCTCAGTGGTCGCTTCGACAAAAACCTGGATGACCTGATTCATGAAGAGCAGGAGGTAATTGAAAAGTTACGCAACGTAGCAGAGTATCAAATCCTCTATTCCAAAATCAATTACGTGTTTCGCATGCGCGGATATGCACGAAACGATCAGGAAAAAGAGATTGTGGAAGAGATTTCCAGCCATCCGCTAATCAAGGGCAAAAACACAGCACTATCGCAACGGGCGGCTGCTACCTGTTACTACATTCAGGGACTATGTGCGGTAACCAAACATGAATTGGAAACCAGCTTCGCCAAATTTTCGAGGGTCGTAGATATTTTCGAGCGAAACCCTTCTCTCATTCAGGATATTCCAAAGCAGTACCTCAAGTCGCTCAACAACTTATTGTATTACTACACCGATACCCGTCAGTTCGAAGCCTTTTTCGAATTGATTCAGAAAATGCGTTCGCTGCAAGATCGGCCAGGCTTCACCAGTACCGATATTAAGATGAAGCTCTTCACCACCACGTACAACTCCGAGTTGTTGGCGTATGATCGCATGGGCGATTACGAGCGCGGCATTGCCATCGTGCAAGAGGTGATGGAAGGGTTGGAGCGGTTCTCAGATAAGATTACCAAAGAGGAGGTGATCTTGTTCTACTACAACATTGCCTACATCTATTTTGGGGCAGGCGAGTTCCGCCAATCATTGCATTGGCTCAACCGGGTGCTTAACGACAATGAGCCCAACCTGCGGCAAGATGTTTACAGTTTTGCCCGCCTGTTCAACCTGATCATTCACTTTGAATTGGGCAACTACGATTTGCTCGATTACATCGTGAAATCCACTTCACGCTTCTACCTCAAGCGCAAGCGAGAATACGATCGCGAATACCGTTTCGAAACCGTATTCCTCAAATACATTAAAAAATTGGCTAAGTCGGCGGACAAAAAAGACAAGCTCCGCAGCACTTTCGTAGAGTTGAAAGACGAGATCGATCGGGTGATGCAAGACAACTACGAACGCGTTGCACTCGAATACTTCGACTTCTCAGCTTGGATTGAAAGCAAAATTGCCGATGTGCCGTTCGCCGAATACAAAAACCAGCAACTGTTGGAGCTGGCGAAATAAAAAATAATTATTCGTGATGAATACCAAACGGCTTCTCCTCCACGGGAAGCCGTTTTTCATTTAGAATACGCCCACGCGGAATTCGTCCAACACCAAATCTTCCCGCCCGGGGTTCCAGAGGTACAATTTGATTTCGTCAGAAGGACGCATATCCTTGGGCATTGGGCGGCTTAAAAAAACGGGCCACCATGCTACTTCAGGCAAAGTGAACCAAGCGGCCTCCGAAGAATGCCAAGCCAAAGTTTCACCGCCTCGGTGTACACTCATCACCAATTGAGCTTTGGTATTGGCCATGGCCTTCACGAATACCATGGCTTGTAGCGTGTCTTGATCGCCAGTCATTTTTAAATCGCCAACCGTACTTTGCCAACCGGCACTAAACTCCTGTTTGGCGTTCAGGGCTTGCCCCTTGCCCGACCAACCCGGGGCGGTGGCTTCCCAACCTTCGTTCCAAAATCCGTAGGCCTTCGGCTGATCAAAGCCTTGAACGTATGCGTGCCGTGAGGGGACACTTACATTGGTACCCTTATACAGCAACGCCCCAGCATTGAACCATGCAGTGTCCACCACTTGCAAGGGGTAATAATGTTGGATGATCTGTTTTACTTCATAAGGATTGTAGCGCGAAGACCACCCGTAGGCGAAATAGTTAGCAGAGCTGTGTTTCACTAACCTGGCAAAATCTCCGAGTTCTGGCCCTCCGTTCACCTGGGTGAGCTCCAGCGGCAGCGTATCAGCGGTGTAGAAATCGAAATAATAACGGTTGTTGAGGTTAGCAGCTGCTACAAAACCATGCGGATGGTGTTTTTTCTGCCATTCTTCCAGCAGCAAAGCAGGTTCTTCGAAAACCCCAAAATGGGCAGTGCGGTAAAAAGCTTTTTCTGCCGTGGTTGCGATACTGCCGATGACCAGTAAACCGATCACTACCCAGCCCGTATGTACGGTCAAGATTTTCCGAAAAGCCGACATCAAGAGCAACAAACCAAAAGGAAAGGAGAAGTAAAGGATAGAGTGTTGCAGAATCGGAGCTTTCCACCGGGAATAAAAAAAGCCAACCACTAACGGTAGTAAAAAGAAGAGCCACGCCAGTAATCGCGCTCGGGATATGGCTGGCAATTCGGATTCGGATTTCACAATCATGTTGATGCCCAAAAGCAACAACAAGGAGACCAATACCAACCAGGATTCGCCCAAGGCGTAGAAGGCGTGTTCAAAAGGAAAAGACCATTGGGGTGGTCCAAGCCATTCATTTAAGCCGCCAATAGCGATCTGGTCCAAAAAAATGCTGAGGTGAGGCACATAGAGAACGATCACCGCGAGGTTGACGAGCAGGTAGCTTTTACGGCGGGGCTTGGGTACCAAAACCAATCCCACCATACCCACAATGGCCGCCAAAAACATGCTGAAATAGTGAAAATAGCAGGATAGCGTGGCTCCAATCAGGTAAATCCCCCAATGCCACTTGGAGGGAGATTTTGCATCCACTAAGTGTTGCCATGCCCAAAGGGCCAACCAGCAAGAAAAAAGACCTAGACTGTAGGGACGCGCCAGTTGGCTATAGATCAAAGGGAAGGGAAGCACAGCCAGTAGTGTCCCGGCAGCCAGACCAACCGGTTGGCCAAACCATTTTGATCCAACCCGAATCACAAGGCCTACCGAAACCACACCCAACAAAGCGAAAGGCAGGCGTACCCAAAACTCGGAAGTACCTACCAATGAAGTCCAGGCCAATACCAACAGATGAAAACCTGCCGGATGGCCTTCTGTTCGAACGCCTTGGTCGATGATCTCTTGCAAAGAATTGAAACTGGTGCGGTAAAGTACGCTCAACTCGTCGTTGGAAAAACTCCAATCGCCCAGGTGATAGACGCGCATCAAAGTTGCCACACCCAAAATGATCCAAAAAACTTGCCTTTCAGGAAGAGATCGGAGCGTTTTCATGATCCTTGGCGCTGCCGCACGGCTTCGAACAATACGATTCCTCCTGCTACAGAAACATTCAGCGAGCCGATTTTACCTTGCATGGGGATTCCAACCCGACGATCGGCTTGTCGGAGAATGGTAGGACTCACTCCTAAATCTTCGGCACCCATCACGATGGCGCTCGGTAAAGTAAGGTCGGCATCGTAGATCAGCGCATCTGATTTTTCGGTGCAAGCACAAATTTGAAGGCCGCTCAGTTGCAGAAATTCCACTGCTTTGATGAGTGATTTTACTTTGCAAACTGGCAAGTGAAACAAGGCTCCAGTAGAGGTTTTTACGGCGTCCTGATTGAGTGGAGCAGCTCCTTTTTCAGGAATAACCACGGCATGAACACCGGCTGCTTCGGCCGACCGGGTAAGCGCTCCAAAATTTCGCACATCGGTGATGCCATCCAACAGTAGGAGGAGTGGATTCGCGCCCGATTCGAAGATTCCAGGCAACAGGTCTTCCAAATGGTGAAAAGGAACCGGAGACAGAAAAGCCACCACCCCTTGGTGATTTTTCCGGGTTAACCGATTGAGTTTTTCTACAGGAACCACATTGGGTTTTAAGCTGATGTGGCGGCAAGCCTCCGTTAGTTCTTCGGCCAACTCCCCCTTGAACCCTTTTTGAATGAAAATTCGGTCAACGGTTTTGCCAGCGGCAAAAGCTTCTAATACTGGCCTGCGGCCGAAAATCATGTCTTTTTCCACGTTTGTCTTCCTCCTTAATCACTGCCCAATACCCGACCGTGTCGCCAAATGTCAACGGCCCGGTACCAATTGGATTTATAGATCGGTGACCTCGCCAGGGCGAAATCATTTTCGGTAAATGGATTGTCTACCGTGGCAAAGTTATAGGTAATCGACATGTAATTGTTTTCTTCCCCATACGTCCAGCTTTCCCCTCCAGAAGTTTTATAAACCACATTGGGCGGCCCGAAAATAAGGTAGATCATGCCCCGGTCGGTACGCCAACCTTCCGTATGGCTGGTAAAGTAGAGATTGGCATAGTTGACGCGGGAATAATAATTTTTGATCAGCTCACGCGCCCGTTCTTTGTTCGCGGAATTCGAAAGCCAGAACTCATCCAATGCCTCCTTCGAGTTCTCACTTTCGGTCAGGGCTTTGAACTCTTTTTTGGAAGTGATGAAGCGCAATGGTTCCTGTAGTGTTTTCGGCGATTTCACCGCTGGAAAATTGTTGCTGAAATGGGTGAGCGTAAACCCCTTGCGTGAAGTAGAATCCGGGCAAAGATGAAACAGGCCGCGTTTGGGCATTTCAAATTCAAAGTATTCAACCTCCGTTGAGCGTTGAACGGCGAATAAACTATCTGCTTCGTAATCAAACGGTCGAGGATTGGTCACCGAAAAGGGGGGAGGAGCAAGCGGAAATTCCCTCAGGTAGTAGCGTCCAAATAGCGTTTGTAAATTCGGATCGGCCGCTTCGATCCGAACCTTTTGCCGTTTGGTCAGGTGATTGTCAAACAACGGAACTCCTTTGTTGCCATCACGCAACAAAAAATACTGCCTTCCCCTACGATCACGCCGGTCAACGTGCGCGTACAAACGGGTTTCCTTCCGTCGAAGCAGATCACGGACGGTTACCTGCAATACATGGTGTTTGCCTTCAGTGGTTTTTACCAGGAAAGAGCCCAAAATGGCCCTTTCGGGATTGGCCGATCCCGTGTCGGTAAGTAGCAAGGTAGTGCTGTCCAGCACCGTGGTTTCTTCATACGAATCCAGCAATTCGTAGTGGAGGGTGAGCTGGGCCGTGAAGATCTCCGAAGACCTTCGGGCATACAGCAACTCACTGGTGGGAATTTTAAAATATACCCGTGTAGAAGCCTCTGATTCATGGAAAACGACCAATTCAGGATGCATGGTTGCTGAATTGTAGCGGTAAATGTCTGAAAGGTTACTGGTGCTCAGGGATTTGCTACCGCCACAACCCATTAACGAGACCACCAAAATAAATCCAATCCATCGGAGGTTATCCTTCATCTTCTTCCTCCAAATTTTGGTCATTTATTAGGCCTTCCGGCAACGATTTATTGGTTTTTGCACCGAGTTTGCGCAATGATTCACTGCGGTTTACCAGATTTCCCCGTCCACGTGAAAGTTTGGTCATCGCATCATCGTAGGCCTGGTTGGTTTGGTCAATTCCTTTTTTGATGCGTTCCATGTCGTTGGCAAACCCTACAAACTTATCGTATAACGCACCACTTTGGCGCGCAATTTCCAAGGCATTTTTTTTCTGATTGTCCTGGCGCCAGATGAAAGATACCGTACGCAAGGTGGCGAGTAGGGTGGAGGTAGTGACCAACACAATGTTGCGGTCGAGACCAAATTCAAATAAAGTAGGTTCTTCTTGCAGTGCCAACGAAAATGCAGGCTCCACCGGTAAGTACATCAGCACGTAGTCGGGAGCATTGATCTGGTATAAGGCCTGGTAATTCTTAGCCCCCAAATCCTTAATGTGGTTTTTGATACTCTCCACGTGCAGCTTTAGCCAATGGCTTTTTTCTGCGTCAGCGGCACTGAAATAACGTTCGTAGGCCGTAAGCGAAACCTTTGAATCAATAACCAAATGCTTTTGATCGGGCAGGTGAAGTATAAAATCTGGCTTTTTCAACTGGCCGGCTTCATCGCGATGAGCACTTTGGGTTTCAAAATGAATGCCTTTTTCGAGTCCCGCTTTTTCAAGCAGCAACTCCAATTGGAGTTCTCCCCAATCTCCCTGTGTTTTAGATTCTCCTTTCAAAGCAAGCGCCAGGTTATTGGCATCTTCACTCAGTTGTCGATTGAGTTCCAACAGCTGGCCAATCTCCGTTTTGAGCGTTACTCGCTCTTTCGCATCGGTCTGATACGTGCGCTCCACCTTGGTCTCAAAATCTTTGATGCGCTCCTTCAAAGGGTCCAAAATTTGTCCGAGTTGCACGCGATTAGAAGCGGCAAATTCTTGGCTATTCTTCTGAAAAATACGCAAGGCTATCGCCTCAAATTCTTTGGTGAGTTGGGCCTGTAAACGAACAGTTGCTTGCTGTTGTTGTGCCAGCTGTTCTTTTAGGTGGAGCACTTCTGTTTCGGCCCTACTGAGTTCTGCATTGAGGGCTTCGCTGCGCGATCGGGCCTGCTCCGTTTCGACTCTTTGTGCTCGATGATCCTCTAAAGTAGCTACTAAGCGATCTTCCAAAGCATTTTTTCCCTCTTCAGTACGTGCCAGCTGAGTGGCCCACTGTTGTTGTTGCTTTCGGTTGACTTGATTGGATAAAAGGCGGGAAAGCAGAAAGCCGATCAATGCTCCCACTCCTGCCGCAACTATCCACCAAATAAAGTTCATGATCCCTGCTGAAAACCCTTAAAGTTAGAAATATCCGGGAGCCACCTGCCTCGATTACCCAATTGTGGGCGCATAGGAGCTAGAAAAAGTTAACAAAGCCAAAATGTATTTTTGCCGCCCGGATCAAAATCGGATTGTTCTGTTGTTGTCCCAAGGCGTAATTGACCGAAAAGATACCCGCTCGGGTTTGAAAACTAATACCCGCTCCAAATCCATAGGGAGTATCATTTTTTACACCACTGACAGCAGCCTGATTTTCGTAGTAGGCTCCATCCCAAAAGGCATACAAGTAAGAATTGCGCTCCAGCAAGAAACGGTATTCTAAAGTCACAATACCGTAAGAGGAAACATTGATGGATTCTTCATCGAAGCCGCGCAACGTTCTCAAGCCTCCAATGCGGTACAACTCATTGCGGAAAACTTGTCGGTTAGACAAAAAGCCTCCTTTAAATCCGGTATTGAATGTGCTTCGGCCACCAATCGGAATAAAATAATCAGCAATTACCTGGCCTTGGTATTGAACCGTCCGTAAGGTGAGCGTATCATACATCTCTTCAGGCAAGTTATCAATCCTGCGAATCCGTTTGTTGCCAACTCCAGCTGTAGCATTGAGCCGGTATCCTTGCCTTGGGTTGAGGCGGTAGTCCAAACGTTCTTTCCGAAACCCGATTCCGTAGGTAGCGATCTCCACATCCAAAATTTCAGGAACTACCGTTGTTTCTTCTAACCCTCGGGTAGAAATAAGCGATGAAGACTGAAAATCGGCATACACCTTAAAGTAGTCGCCACCAGAGAGCAGGTAGCGTAGTCCAAGCACCCGGTGCAAATCGGTAAACAAAGTATCTCTTCGGTAGATGCGCAATTCTGCATCGGCACCAAAAGGCAAATTGAACAAAAAAGGATAGCTAAAACCCGCTTTAAGGTCTTGGGTTCGAGTTTGTAGTTTCCGCCAGTTGAATCCGATGATTTCCCCCCTGGAAAGGGCATTTTGCAGCCGTAACTGCACGTCACCCGTAAGCAATATTTCCCCGGTTTCATCATCCGGTAAAACCCCCAACACCCCGTTGAAATCATTGGCTTTTTTGCGTTGGAGGTACAAAATCAGTTTGGTGTATTTTTCACCAAAGATGACCCGGTGAGGCCTCGACTCCTGCACAAAAGCCAACTCACTGATGCGGGTACTAATGCGGGCCAGCAAGCTTTCGTTGTACAAGTCTCCCTCCTCTATGTTCAGGTAACTGCTTAGGTACTGCTTCGATAATTTGGAATCCCCATCGACCGCAATACTATCGATTCTGAAGAGTTGATTCTTCTCTAAATGAAGACTGGCTTCGAGGGAGTTGTTTTCAAATTGCGTGGAGTCTAAGCGTATGGTGGCAAAAGGGTATCCGTTGTTTTCGCACCAGGAAACCACCCGGTCAAACAACTGGTTCACCTGCTTTAGGTTGAGCCGTTTTTGATAGAATAAACGGTCGCGAAAGCCAGTGCGCTGAAGGATATAGTCTTCTACATTGCCGCGTTTCAAACGGGCCCACTGATACGTCTCCCCCAATCGGATGTGAGCCGTGAGCAAATTAGAGTCTGGCTCAAGGCTGTCTGCGGAAGCGGCCAAATAGCCCGCCTCCCGCAAGTCGGAAAGAATGTTGCGAAGCACAGCCAGCCTTTCTTCTGCCGTAGCATAGGCCGGCCGATAATTAACCAATGTGCCAAGCTTAGGTCCTTTGCCCCCTGCATCTACTTGGTTCAAAGTAAGCCGGTAGGGAAGCTGTCCTTGGCCGTATAGGCTGGTCAGCAGTAGGCAAACCAATATGGTCAATCTGGCAATCACCTTATAAGAGTGCCCTTACAAAACGAATAAGAAGCGACAGGATTATGCAACCGACCAGTCGATGGGAGAAAGCCCTTGCTGTTCTAGCAATTGATTGGCTTGAGAAAAATGTTTGCAGCCAAAAAAACCGTAGTGAGCCGAAAAAGGAGATGGATGCGGTGCCGTAAGAATGTGATGTCGGTCAGCGTTGATCAAAGCAGATTTGGCCTGTGCAAATTTTCCCCACAACAAAAACACTACCCCCTCACGATGGTCGGATATCCGTTTGATGACAGCATCGGTAAACGTTTCCCACCCTTGTTTTTGGTGAGAGCCTGCCTGTCTGGCACGCACCGTCAGAGTGGCATTGAGCAACAAGACACCTTGTCTGGCCCACGACTCTAAATTTCCCCCTTTGGGAATAGGGTTTCCCAAATCGGTGTTCAACTCTTTGAAGATGTTTACCAATGAAGGCGGAGGAGCTACACCCGATGGAACTGAAAAACTTAAACCGTGTGCTTGCCCTGGTCCATGATAAGGATCCTGCCCCAAAATCACCACTTTTACGGCTTCAAAGGGCGTAAAATCGAAGGCATTGAAAATCTGACCTCCGGGAGGATAAACGGTTTGCTGTTGCTTTTCGGCAATCAAAAACTCTCGTAAAAATTGAAAGTAAGGAGCTTCGAATTGGTCCATCAACTGGCTTTTCCAGCTCTCTTCAATTTTCGGATTAATATTTGAAGTACTCATGATCCGTTCTTTACAGTATCAAAAATAGGGAAACCCAAAGGCTATTGGTGTAGATAACGCTTGTTAACCGAATCCGGTTTAAAACTTTCAGGGCTTTCACCGACCGCCATTTGTTTCCCGCCATCACTTTAGTTAATTTTGTCATTGCTGGTGACTGGAATCTATAACAAAATAAGCTGGATTCCGTTTACCCTTATAAACCAAATCACCAATGAAAAAGCTCGCAATATTCGCAGCTGCCGTTTTTGTCCTTAGCCTCACGCTTTCTTCTTGCAAGAGCCACGAACGCTGCCCGGCATACGGTAAAGTGCAAACTCAATCTCAGGAAGTCCCTTCCTAAGTTACCCTCCCTTATGATGATCTGGGAAACCTTGCAGTCCGACGAAGATTTTGACGGTATTGTTCAGCGCTCTCACGACAGTGGTTTACCCGGAGTAGCCATTTTCAAGCACAGTACGCGTTGTGGCGTAAGTCGATTTGTAAAAAAAGGATTCGAAAAAGATTTCAATCCCGATCAATCGAGCATGCCGGTTTATTACTTAGACCTGCTTCAGCACCGTCCCATTTCCGACCGGATCACAAAGGAATTTGGAATTCGGCATGAATCTCCACAACTGTTGGTCATCAAAAACGGAGAATGCATCTATCACGCTTCCCATTATCAAATTGATGCTACCGAGTTGCAAACCCGGTTCGCCTCTTCCCATTAGAAATAGTGAAAAACAACGGTTTGCTCCAAATCAGGATGTAAGCTTAGGGCCACAGGGCAATTGCGTCCCACCTCTTCCAATTCTTTCCGTTGTTCACCTGTCCAATGACTACCGGGCAAGTGAATCTCCAATTGTATCTCCTTGATTCTCCTCGGGTTGGCAGCCATAACCTTCACCACCTCCGTGCGAGCCCCATCCAATACCAATCCATATTTTCGGGCATAAATGCCCATTACGGTTAACATACATGTACCGAGTGCAGTCGCTACCAAATCGGTAGGTGAAAACCGTTCTCCCTTTCCATTATTGTCGATTGGTGCATCGGTTTCAACTTGTGATCCAGATCTCAAGTGCTTGGAGCTGGTGCGCAATTGTTGTAAGTAGGAGGTGTGTACTGTTGTCATATTGATTTCCTTTTCGATCTCAAAGAAAGCGCATTTTTGTGTTGTAGACGGCACTTAAAAAAGAATACCAGCAGAACCGTTTTAAAGAAAAAAGTGAAGCTTTTGTATGGCCAAAATCTTGTATTCCCAGCGTTTAAACCAAAAATTCAACCAGTAAAACAATTCCTTGAAAGAACGCGTTAAAATGTGGTATATTTGTGTAAGACATGGCGTTGAAATCTCAGTTTTTTTCCATTTGTGCCCTTATTGCAATACTGGTTTGTACCAGTACTACTTTGGTTGCTCAAGGAAATAATACTCCTACAGACACCGATACTCCCTACGACGACACGCGACTGTTCTATCGAACCCAATTATATGGTGGTGCCTACATGCATACCAGAGGTTGGGGAGTAAATTTCCGCAAATCATGGCGGAAAACAGGTTTTGTCAATCGAGTGTTTTCGATTGAATTCAACAACATGCGTCACCCCAAAGAGCAAAAAAGTTTCAATCCTTATTATGATGATACCAAAGGTTTTGTCTTTGGAAAGATGAATTCCTTGTCCATATTGCGGCCATCCTACGGTTTGCAGAAAGTGCTCTACTCCAAGGAGGCCAAACGGGGGGTTCAGGTAAGCTATTTCACGATGATTGGACCTTCTTTGGGTTTGGTCAAGCCGGTTTACCTGGAAATTGCTCACCCAAGCGTACCCAATTACAATCGGATTACCACCGAGCGCTACGATTCAGAGGTGCACGATTTTGATGTCATTTTTGGACGGGCAGCTGCTACCAAGGGAATTGAAGAAACACAGATCTATCCCGGTATCCACGGGAAATTTGCATTAAATTTTGAATACGCTCCGACTGACGATATGCACCGTGCATTGGAGGTTGGTGTAAATTTTGACAGCTTCGGTAGAGAGGTTCCAATCATGGCCTTTGCAGAGAATAGTCAATTCTTTCTCACCTTCTACTTAAATTTGCAATTCGGTAAGAAATTTTTCTGAGAAGATGTCCGAAGTGCTTGTTGCAGAACCGAAGCCCATTACCAGGGCTAGGAAGCCAAAATGGCTTCGTGTGAAGTTGCCTACTGGTGAAGAATACCGGAAAGTCCGGCAAATTGTTTCCGACCATAAGCTTCATACTATATGTGAAAGTGGCAATTGTCCTAACATGGGAGAATGTTGGGGTGAAGGTACAGCCACCTTTATGATATTGGGAAATATCTGCACGCGGTCGTGTGGATTTTGTGCTGTAGCCACAGGTCGTCCTGACAAAATAGATCCTTTTGAGCCGCTACGTGTGGCCAAGTCGGTGAAGTTAATGAGTGTAAAACACTGCGTTATTACTTCAGTTGATCGGGATGATCTTCGTGACGGAGGATCCGAAGTATGGGCGCAAACGGTTCAAACGGTTCGCCGGTTAAGTCCTCAAACTACCATGGAAACGCTCATTCCTGATTTTCGTGGAGATTGGAATAACCTGGAACGAATCATTGAAGTAGCACCAGAAATTGTTTCACACAACCTGGAGACCGTTCGCAGACTTACCAAAGAAGTGCGCATACAGGCCAAATACGACCGTAGTTTGGAAGTGTTACGCCGACTCAAACGTGGCGGAATGCGCACTAAAAGTGGAATTATGGTTGGCTTGGGAGAGTCTACCCAGGAAGTATTTGAAACCATGGACGATCTGCGTTCCGTGGATGTTGACATTCTTACAATTGGGCAATATCTACAGCCCACTCCGAAGCATTTGGCAGTTCAGGAATTCGTTACTCCTGAACAATTTGAAGAATATAGAGAGATTGGATTGGCAAAAGGTTTTAGGTATGTGGAGAGTGGTCCCTTGGTGCGTTCTTCTTATCATGCCGAAAAGCACCTTTTTTAAGCCATTCAGGTTTTAATAGTCTCCGTTTACACCGAATCTACAACCGGTTGGTGAAGAAATTCTACCGAATCCTTATTTCGTGAGATTTTCTGCAATAGATTTCCAACCAGTACCTATTTTTGTTAGTCACGGCGTTTGTTAAAAAACCGTAAATTGCCAACCGCTATTATGCGACCAATAATTATTAATTAGAGTATATGAAGATCCGTTTACTCACTATTACTGCATCATTAGCTATTGCTGGGGGCTCATGGATGGGCTATACCCACTTACAGCAAACCTCTGCTGAAGCAACTTATGCTCCAGTTGATCGAATTGATTCCAAAGCCCAGAATTGGACGGCTGCGGAAGAGAATTACCGAGCCATACGTGCAAATCAGCACACGGGCGAAATCAAGAATGAATGGGTGGTTAAGGCCGAAAAGGAAGTAGCTCGCATGAGTACTACCGGAAGCCGCGATGCTACCTTAGTGTGGGAAGAAATGGGTCCTGACAACGTTGGTGGTCGTACCCGAGCGATTTTGATCGATCCAACCAACTCCAATCGGATGTATGCCGGTGGTGCTGGTGGAGGTTTGTTCGTTTCCGACAATGCTGGTGGTCAGTGGCGGCCGGTCAATGATTTGGCTCCAACCGCTTTGATTTCCTGTATTGCTTACGCTCCTAACGGAGACCTCTACGTAGGTACTGGAAATTCTTTTGAAGGATCTTCAGAGGGACCAGGTAAAGGGGTGTATAAATCTACCGATGGTGGAACAACCTTTGCGCTTATTCCATCTACCATTCCGACCAACGACAACTCTAACACCAATGCTACTGCATGGATTAAAGTAAATGACATCACCGTTGATCCAAACAATGCCAACAATGTGTTTGCAGCGACCAACACCGGTTTACGTGTATCAACGGATGGAGGTACGAATTGGATTAATCCAGTTTACATCGATCCTAACTGTTCTATCCCTGCCACGGGTACTGCCGGAGATTTGGAATGGAGCAACAATGGTCGCTTGCTATTGGTTCTTGGAGGCGGTGTATTCTACTCGGATAACCCAACCGACGACTGCTCTTACACCAAAGTAGATGGAACCGTTCTGCCTGGATCTTCGGGTCGGATGGTTATTTCGGCGGCTCCTTCCAATAAAGACAAAATTTACGCAATGACCTCTATGGGTGGACAATTGGGTAATATTTTCGTTTCCAATGACAATGCCGATACCTGGTCAGCGCTGTCTCCTGGCCCTCCATTAACTGATCCAGATTTCAACCTTTGTGGAGACAATGGTCAGTGTGTTTATGATCTTTGCCTTACCGTTGATCCAATAGATGACGAGCGTATTTTCATTGGAGGTGTTCAGTTGTATCGCTACGATGGTAACTGGACCCGTGCTGCGGGAGAGTTCCTTTCCATCTTTTCTCCCTTCTATGTGCACTCAGATAAGCACTTTTTTACCTGGGATCCTAATAACTCAAACATTCTTTACATCGGACACGATGGAGGTATTTCGAAATCAACGGATCGTGGTGTAACCTTCTTTACTGCTAACCGCGGTTACAACGTAACGCAGTTTTATGGAATTGATGCGAATACCGACGGTATCGTAATGGGAGGAACTCAAGATAACGGAACCAAAGCCATTGACGAAACCGTTGCTGGGCAGTCAAAAGACGCCTTTGACCTTACTGGAGGTGATGGATTTGATTGCCAATTCTCTTACATCAATGATGCCATCTTCACGACGGTACAATTTGGTGATGTTCGCAGGTCCAACGGATTCGGTGCCAACTTTGCTCCAATCGATCCTCTAGCAGGAGAAGGCAATGCTCCATTCTTTTCTACCATTCGCTTGTGGGAAAACGAAAATGATTTAACCAGTAAAGATTCAATTGAATTCGAAAATGACACCAACAATTTGAGCCTTGGCACAGGTGACGGTACTCGTCGAAACTTTACCGGTAGCTTTACTCCTATCCAATCCTCTGGTGATATCATTAGTGGCTCGCTGATTATCGAGGCAGGAACCAGTGTTTTGATTGATAATAACAGCGATGGAACTATTGATCCGGTCAGTGATGGTACGGGTACCATTACCTACAACACCGACGGTTCTGTTGACTACGATGTTACCTTTGATAATGCGCCTAATCTTAACTTGATTGTTGAAGTAAGGTTCGCAGTAGAATTTTCAGCAGGTGATACTTTGAATTTCCCGAGCGCCACCAGCAACTTGCCTATTGTTTATGTATTGCCCAGCAATTTAGCGCATGGAGATATTATTCAGGTGCAAGACCCTTACCAGTCTATTCTGGTAAGTGCCTCCAACTCTGGGGTAAGATTCACACGTGATGGACTCAAGTTTAGCGAGACTCCCGAGTGGATTAACATTACTTCTACGGTGCCCAACTTCGGAACTTCTACTTGTTTCGAATTCTCTAACGATGGAGACATCCTTTATGCAGGAACTCGCAATGGTAGTATCTACCGGATTTCGGGTCTGAATGATATTTACGAGCTCAGCGATCCAGCACCGGCTATTCAACAAATTTTCACCGGTAGTCAATCAATCACTGGTATTTCTATTCATCCAACTAACCCTCAAATCCTGGCGTTTACTCGCGCAAACTGGGGCAATACAGAGTATGTTGGTATGATTGATGATGCAGCAACCAGGACTACCACTGCCAATGTAAATACTGCAGGTGTTTCACGCCAAGGAAACCTTCCTGCCATGCCAGCTTACGATATTCAAATCGATGTGAACGATCCGGCCATTGCCGTAGTTGGTACTGCTTATGGTGTTTTCTCTACTGAAAACATATTTGCACCAACTGTAGATTGGGTGAGCCAAACTTCAACCATTGCCAATGTGGAGATTCACGCTGTAACACAACAGCGCTTGCCCTTTAATAAGGCAGGTAACCACGATGTTTATTACCTGGGTACGCATGGACGCGGAATCTGGCGTTCAGGTTCTTTGGTAAGCACTCCAGAAATTCCAACCATTGCTGACGGTCAGGGCTTTGAAGCCAACTTAACCGTATACCCTAACCCAATGATTAATACAGGGTTTGCAGGTATTAAGGTGAATGAAAGCTCGATTGGACAAATGCGGGTATTCAACCTGCAAGGTCAAATGGTGGAAAGCCAGCAAATCAACCTGGTTTCAGGAACCAATAACATTCCAATGGATGTTACCAACTATCCAGTGGGTACATACATGGTTACCCTGGAAACAAACGGAGAAACCAAGATTTCAAAAATGGTAGTGTCTCATTAAGGACTATACCTTTTAAGATATAAAGCGGCTGCTTCGATTGAAGCAGCCGCTTTTTTTTATCCCTTTTTCCCCAAGTTATTTCTTTGGAAGCAGATGCCTCAGCAGGTCTTAAAATCGATAGTTGATTCAGCTGATTAGTTCCCAATTCGCTGAGTATGCAGTTTTTGATTGAAAGTGTTGCGTGCCCTTTTTGACGCAACGTTTTTTTTTAAGCAGCATTGTCTGCGCGCAGTTCGGCTTTTCTCTTCCCGCTGGATTGAATTGAAAGCTTTGCGTGTCCTTTTTTGACGCAACGGTTTTTGTAAGCAGCATTGTCTGTGAGCAGTTCGGCTGTTCTCCTCCCGCTGGAATGAATTGAAAGTGTTGCGTGCCCTTTTTTGACGCAACGGTTTTTGTAAGCAGCATTGTCTGTGAGCAGTTCGGCTGTTCTCCTCCCGCTGGAATGAATTGAAAGTGTTGCGTGCCCTTTTTTGACGCAACGGTTTTTGTAAGCAGCATTGTCTGTGAGCAGTTCGGCTG
>ERZ1740068.48-NODE-48-length-72127-cov-6.778250_pt1 | contig 72127 bp, 60 predicted proteins | sample MGYA00581735_ERZ1740068 | MGnify/ENA primary metagenome ERZ1740068 (study PRJEB43018, sample SAMN04849740) | marine metagenome | isolation source: floating plastic debris | place: Pacific Ocean | collected 2008-08-30 | study: EMG produced TPA metagenomics assembly...
GATTGAGCAAAGTATACGCAGCCACCCGGGTGGCTGCGTATACTTTGCTCAATCCTGCTTTGGTTTTAGTCCTCGGTTTGTCGTTCGGTGAAGAATGGCCGCCTTTGTCCACATGGCCCGGAGTAGCCCTCACATTCATTGCAACAATCTATCTGCAAAGGCCCAAGATGACCCGTATTAAGACCGTCGCAGCTATGTGATATGTGGACGAATGACGCCATAAGCCACTGGCGCTGTTCGCTGCCGACTCACTACGCACAAAGCGGGCCTGAAAACTCGGAAGCCAAAAGGCAGGTTTGTCCGCACAGCAGACGTATGGCACTAGTTAGATCGTACCGCACCGCCGCAAGTCCGCTTTGAGCCCAATTCACAGGTTTCTGCGCGCAGCAAGAATGAGGCTCTTGGATTTAGAAGTAAGCCGACCCGAATCTTGCGGATTTACAGCAATGCATCGCAACACCGCATGAATCGGGTCGCCCGAACGCCGTACCGTGCCTTAGTCGATCATCCTCCAATGATCGAAAGGTAAAGAAATGGAACTCAAAGACAAAACTGTCATTGTCACCGGGGCGAGTAGCGGTATTGGCAAGGCAACCGCACTCCTGTTGGCTGCAAAAGGGGCTAATGTTGTGCTCGGCGCTCGCAGGAAGGATGAGCTAGATCACCTGGTTAAGAAGATCACGCAGAACAATGGCAACGCGGTGTGTCTTTCGGGGGATGTAAGCGATGAGACCTATGCCGAAGCTCTTGTGCATTCCGCTCAAGAGAATTTCGGCGGGCTTGATGGCGCGTTTAACAATGCAGGCACAATGGGCGTCGTGGGTCCAATACCGGACATGCAATCCAGCAACTGGCATCAGGTTATGGCCGTAAACCTCCACAGCGGTTTCTATGCCGCGAAACATCAGATACCGGCGCTGCGCGAAAAAGGTGGCGGTTCCATGGTTTTCACGTCCTCATTTGTCGGACACACGATAGGGTTGCCGGGTATGGCAGCATACGCAGCTTCAAAGGCAGGCCTGATCGGCATGACCCAGGTTCTTGCGGCGGAATATGGGTCGGAGAGGATCCGTGTGAATGCTCTCCTGCCGGGCGGCACCATGACTCCTATGGCGGGTGACGATGCGAGCGTGCACGATGTAGTGCGCGAGTTCCACGCGCTCAAGCGGATGGCAGAACCGTTAGAAATCGCCCATGCGGCACTATTTTTGCTTTCTGAGAATGCATCTTTCGTGACCGGCAGCTCAATGATCGTCGACGGCGGGAATTCTATCAATAAGGTCTAAGTCGGCGGAAAAGCGGACGTTGATAATACTGAGGTCAATGTCCGCCTCGTCCGCAAAGCGAACCTTAACGCAGGCTGGCTTGAATGGCCCCTTTCCTTGTTTGTTCGGCCAATCTGGATCTGAGAATTTAGGCGTTCTTTGCACTTCAAACACTGTAGCGCTTGACGAAATCACCAACATGAAATAGCTGTCGCAACGCTGAGCGGGCGTTGTGTAGTGGTAAGACCTTAGCCTTCCAAGCTAATGACGCGGGTTCGATTCCCGCCGCCCGCTCCAGATAAAATCCTGCCAAAAATAATCGACACTCTCAGGAAGAAAATCCGTCTCAAAACTCTGATTTTGAACGCTAAATTGAAGTTTTACCGTATTCCTTCCAATCGGGTGATGCGGCGTCCATGCCACCGACAGCTCCAAGACCACTCAAAATCATTCGCGCGCCTGCGTAGGCACGCGCATCGGTTCAATTCCGCTTTTTTGCATAATGTGGATCGGCTTTTGCGCGTGGTATTCACGTTTGGAACAAAAGGGCGCAGGCGCCTGCAGCCCCCTGACATACAGGAATTGCAGCAAGCGCGGCATTAACAGGGCTTGACCCGCCAACACGCCCCGTACAAGAAACATCTGCCTAGCGAATGAGGGTGTCCCATGGTCCGAAAGGCCGAAAACGGCGCAGATGATCTGGAAAGAGAAAAGTCAAAGCATGTCGGTGCTTTACTGGAACTTTGGCCGTTTATGCGCCCCTATAAGGGCCTGATGGTTGCCGCCACGCTCGCCCTGTTGCTGGCGGCGGGCGTTTCTTTGATTTTGCCGCTTACTGTTGGTCTTTTGGTAGATACGTTTCTCGAAGGGGAAACGGAACTCTTGGATCAGTACTTCTTGATTGCCATCGTGTTTGCCGGGCTTTTGGCTCTGGGGACGGGGCTTAGATATGCGCTTGTCTCTCGCATTGGAGAGCGCGTGATCGCGGATATGCGCAAGGCGGTTTTTGCCCGCGTGATGGCGATGGGCCCCTCGTTTTATGAGAACATTCTGACAGGCGAGGTCTTGTCACGGATCACCACCGACACAACACTTATCTTGTCGGTGATCGGGTCATCGGTCTCTGTGGCACTCCGCAACGTGCTTTTGTTTCTCGGCGGCCTGGTGCTGATGTTGTATACATCGCCCAAGCTGACAGCCTTGGTTCTGCTCATTGTGCCAATGGTGTTGATCCCGATTTTGGGCATGGGGCGGAAGCTGCGTCGGCTGAGCCTTGAAAACCAGGACTGGATCGCGTTCAGCTCGGGCAAAGCATCAGAGGCTTTGACCAGCGCGCAGACGGTGCAAGCCTTCACCAATGAAGCCAACAGTGAGCGACAGTTCAACGACGTCACCGAAAAGAGCTATCGCTCGGCGCAAAAGCGGATCCTGACGCGGGCGATCCTGACGATGATTGTCATATTCCTAGTGTTCACCGGGGTGGTGGGCGTTGTGTGGATTGGCGCACAGGATGTCCGGGCGGAGGTGATCAGCGTTGGAACGCTGGTGCAGTTCTTGATCTATTCGATCATGGTGGCGGGCTCGGTTGCCGCGCTCTCTGAGATCTGGAGCGAGTTGCAACGGGCGGCAGGAGCCACGGAGCGCCTGATCGAGCTATTGCGCGCCGAAGATGATGTGCGCGACCCTGACAACCCCGTTGATCTGCCCAAGCCAGTGCGCGGCGATGTGACATTTGAAAATGTCACCTTCACCTACCCCTCGCGTCCGGACACGCACGCTCTGGACCAGGTCGATCTGTCGATAAAACCGGGCGAATGCATCGCGGTCGTGGGCCCATCCGGCGCGGGCAAGACGACGATCATTCAGATGTTGCTGCGGTTTTATGACCCCGATGCCGGGCGCATTCTGCTCGACGGTGTGGCCGTAAACGAGATCACCAAGACAGACTTGCGCGCAACCATGGCGCTGGTGCCTCAGGAGCCGGTGGTCTTTGCCGACACCGCGATGGAGAATATCCGCTTTGGGCGGCTCGATGCGACAGACACAGAGGTGGAAGCGGCGGCAAAGGCTGCAGCAGCGCATCAGTTTATCTCGGCCTTGCCGGACGGCTACGCCACTCAGCTGGGTGAACGGGGTGTGATGCTGTCGGGTGGTCAGCGGCAGCGCATCGCCATCGCGCGCGCCATTTTGCGCGATGCACCAGTGCTGCTTTTGGATGAGGCGACCAGTGCGCTTGATGCCGAAAGTGAAAGGGCGGTTCAGGACGCCGTCGAAGCGCTGTCAAAAAACCGGACAACCATTATCGTGGCCCATCGTCTGGCCACCGTAAAACGTGCGGACCGGATCATCGTTATGGATCAAGGCCGCATCGTATCCTATGGCACCCATGCAAGCCTGGTGGAAGAAGACGGACTTTACGCCCGTTTGGCACGTTTGCAGTTTACAGACGGGGCCGCTGCATAGGGCGGGTTTCTCCCAAAAGGTCTGATTGACGCACAAATTTCGTAGGCTGCTTTCCTGTGGCGCCAGCCGAATGTTAAAAAGTTTTACATTTGCCCTTGCAAAGCCGGATCGAGCATCCCATCTTGGCAAATGTAAAGAAGATTTACATTTCGACACAAGGGCGCAGGTCATCTTCATCTGCGCCATCGTCACAAGGACAAACCCATGCAAACCGTTGCATCCCCAATCGAAACGTCCGGCTTTTCAGGCTGGCTCCAACGGGCCGAGGCCTGGCTTGACGACAAAGGCAAAGGTGCCTGGATCGCCGCCATGGTTCTTGGTTTCATCTTTTTCTGGCCGTTGGGCCTTGCCCTTTTGGCCTACATGATCTGGAGCAAGAAAATGATCTGTTCATCCGCGCGCCGCAAACATGCACGTAGATCCCACAATCCGATGTCGCGAAGCTCTGGCAATGCTGCGTTTGATGCCTACAAAGCCGACACGTTGCAGCGTCTTGAGCAGGAGCAGGAGAACTTTGAAGCGTTTCTGCAAAGATTGCGCGATGCCCGCGACAAGGCTGAGTTTGACCAGTTCATGGATGAGCGCGCAAAAGCCGCGGCAGCGTCCCCCGATGAGCCGCAAACGCGCGAAACCTAAAGCCGTAAAGACGCGCCTTGATACCCGGCCGGGCCAACCCCATGCCGGGTGTTAAACTGTCTCGGCGATATCTATATTCCACTTACGATGACCGATCACACATGGCACCTGCCCGACCCTGTCACCCAACCTGACTTTTACAGTGATGTGCCCTCAAAACGGGCTATCGCTTGGGTGATCGACAGCGTTCTGGTGCTGATCCTGTGCGTTGTGATTCTGCCGTTTACCGCCTTTACCGCGCTGTTCTTCTTCCCGGCATTATGGTGGATGGTCAGCTTTATCTATCGGGTGGCGACAATCGCGCGTGGCTCAGCCACATTGGGCATGCTGGTGATGTCGATTGAGTTTCGGACACATCAGGGCGACAGGTTTGACCTCGCAATGGCGCTTAAGCATACCGCCGGATACAGTTTTTCGCTTCTGTTCATCATTTTTCAACTAATTTCCATAATCACAATATTGTCCACACAAAGACGCCAAAGCTTGGTCGATCTTGCCTTGGGAACGGTCGCTATCAACCAACGCGCGGGCGGCTGACAGCCGCAACTGCGGTTTGGCCTTGGCGCATGATCGCATCGTTGCTATCGTCAAAAGTGGATCGGTAAAAAAGTATATGCGCCACACGCTTCCCCTCGCGCCGCAATTCTATGTGACGGCTCCCCAACCCTGCCCGTATTTGGCCGGCAGGATGGAGCGTAAGCTGTTTACAGCGCTGCAGGGTGAAAACGCGCAAAAGCTCAATGACAGCCTTTCAAAGCAGGGGTTCCGTCGCAGCCAGAACGTGCTCTACCGCCCATCCTGCGCCGATTGCGCGGCATGCTTATCCGCGCGGATCAATGTTGACGCGTTCAGGGCCACGCGCAGCCAGCGTCGCACTCTCAATCGCAACGACCATCTGGAGCGGCGCGCGACATCCGCCTGGGCGACAGAAGATCAGTACGATCTGTTCCGGCGGTATCTAGAAACGCGACATTCCGATGGCGGAATGGCAGACATGGATGCTTTTGAATTCGCTGCCATGATTGAGGAAACGCCAATCCGCACACGGGTCGTGGAATATGCCGATGGCGAAACAGGTGCTTTGACAGCCGTGTGTCTGACCGATGTCCTCGATGACGGGGTGTCGATGGTCTATTCCTTTTATGACCCCTACATGAAGCGCAATTCCCTGGGCACTTTCGTCATCTTGGATCATATCGATATCGCGATCGAGGCTGGCTTGCCGTATGTGTATCTGGGCTATTGGGTGCCGGGCAGCTCTAAAATGGGCTATAAGGCTGCGTTTTCGGGCTTGGAGATTTACTCGGGCGGCGAATGGCGCGCGATGACGAATGCCGCAGAGTACTCGGCCAAACGGCATCCGCTTTGCAATGATCCGATCGCCGAACAGGTGGCGAATATCTCGCTGCCGGACACACGGCCGACACAACCCATCATGGAGTAAACGCAGCGCGCCGCATGCGTGCGGGTTTGCTCGAGGGAGACTGAGACGCGGGTGATGGCATGAAGATGGTGGTCTCTTTGACCCTCGCCACGGCACTGGCTTTTGGCACTGCGAAGACAGTCGCGGCCTGCGAATTTCACGGCTATATCCCTGATCCGACACTGGTCGATATCCTATTGGGCACAGAGCACGTTGTGGTTGCCCGCCCGGATCCAGTCGACCCATCCCGCTACAAGCCCACTGAGGCCCTGATCGGCCCCTGGGACATCACGATCCCTTTGGTCGTCAGTGATGACATCCGGATGCAGCTGAGCGGTGATGAGGCGGTGTTGCTCGCCCGTGAGGAAGCCTACGGGCCCTGGCTGGAGCTTGCCGTTATAGACCCGGATTTTCGCGCCATTTTCGATCAGGTCATGAAGCGGCAGAGCGATTGGATTTACGGCGAAGACGCGGAACGGTTTCAGATGTTTGCCGGGCTGGTCAACCACCCGAACCCCGACATTCGCGAGCTGGCTTTGAGAGAGCTGGATCGGGCGGATTACATCGTTCTATGGGGGCTCTCCATCCCCAATGTGGAGAGGCTGCGCCAAGAGATCGAGGACGTCGATGACGAGCTGCGTCCCATCCGCATTCTGCTGGCCGGCCTGTCCGGAGATCAAAGCTATGTCGATGCAATTGGAGATGGCCTTTCCCGCGCAGTGGATCTTGATCTGCCCTATCTCGGGGCCTACGCGACGGCCTTGATTGAGCTGCAGGGGCCGAAGGCGGTCAAGGCCATTGTCGACACGCATTTTGTCCCCGCTGCGGAGCCGTCTGACACCTATGAGCGTCTGCTCGAGGCCTTTGCCATCAAAAATCAGACCGCCAAAGGCATGACCCGTCGCGCTATCAGCCAGGGGGTGGGTCAGGTTTTGCAGGCCTCACCGGAGCTTGCCGGTGCGGCTGCGCGTCAGTTTGGCATCCGCAGCGATTGGAGCATTGCCAATCACATCCGCGAGGCAGAGCGCCGTCATCAGCCCTCGCGACCAGATGACGTGCGCGCCGTGGCGCAATATCTGGAGATTGTTGATGAATTCGCGCCAGAGCGATGAACGCTGCTCTGATGGACCGCCTAACCCGGCACGCTAAAGCTCAAACTTGAAGCTGGTCCAGTATCCGGCGACATAGCGCTGTGATTTTGGGACGTCTTTCAGCTCGGCCAGAGCCGTGATTTTGCCAGTCTGACCGCGCTCGGCGGCGATCCAGGCGTGACACTCAGGTGTGGCCGATAAGGCGTCGCGCGTGGCAGAGACAAAGCCTTTCTTTTCTGTCCAATGCACAGTGAGATTTGGGCATTCCGGGAAGGGATAGTCGCGCGCGCCGGTGTGACTGAGCAAGATCACATGCCCTTTTACATCGTCAGGCAGCGTTTCCATGATCCGGGCGATCGCAGGATAGGCCGTTTCATCCCCGGCCAGAACGACGGGCCCACCGTCCACCAGACCGCCACCGCCGGGCCCGATGATGGCCAGTCCTGTGCCCGGGGAAACATCCCGCGCCCAGTCAGACGCGCGGCCCCCTTCATGTTGAAAGACATCCATATCCACAATGTCGCCCACCATGCGCCGGGCTGTGTAAACCGGACGATGCAGCGCCTTATTGCCCTTGGGCCATTTGGTGGATCCGTTGGGCAGCAGGATCGGATAATCGGGATCAGTGTTCTCAGCTTCCGGCAAGAGAATGCGAAAATGGATCGCGTCGTCGCCCGCAAACGCCTCGGGCTGATCGAGCCGCAGTTTGACCCGCCGAAAATCCGCGCTGAGCTGTTCGGACGCGATCACCTCTGAAAATTGGAGATTGGGTGGGTATTGGCCCTGCTCTGCGGTGTCGGACCAGATGATCTTATCGGCAAACTCCGGCACGGCGCTGGCGATCTGGCCCACCAGCGCATCGCGAATGACGTGAATGTCGTCTGTTTTCGCCGCACTGATGATCAAACGAAGCCCATCGGGCGCACGGTAGGCCACACCAAACTGACCGAAATTGGTTTCGATCATCAGGGTCTCTGGTCCGTCTTCGACAACCGTAAGCTCGTACTCCTTGGCGCGATGGCGCATGATCGCCTTCATCGCCGAAAAGCTGAGCCCGTCTATGTCTGAGTGCACTTTCATAAGGTTCTCTACCGTGATCCTGAGCCGGATGAAACTCGCTCAAGGAAATTCGCGGGCGACTTCGGCCACTTTTGCCGCCCCCAGATCGCGCACAATCGCGTTGATCGCGTCCAATTGGTCTACCATGGGGCTTGTGCGGCGCATGACCAGGCCGATGGTGCGACGGGGCACATCATCACGAAACCTCGAAATATGCACGCTGGAGGCGCGCACCTCAAAGGGCACGGCGATCTCAGGGATCAGCGTGAGGCCGATACCGGCGCCCACCATCTGCACCAATGTCGAAAGCGAGCTGCCCTCCATCACATCGCGCATCTTGCGGCCATCAAGCGCGCAGAAAGCCAGAGCCTGATCGCGGAAACAGTGGCCTTCTTCCAAAAGGAGAAGCCGCATCTTTTGCAGGCTGTCCGGGCTGGGCACCGGATCCTGCGCCTCCGCTTCGTGGCGCACCAGGACAAATTCTTCTTCGAACAGCGGTGTTTCGATCAATCGGGGCTCTGAGACAGGTAAGGCAACAAGCGCGGCATCCAGCCGATACTCCAGCAAATCCTCAACCAAAGCGCCCGTCACCGCCTCACGCGGTTGCAGGATCACATCGGGATGCTCACTGGCCAGGGCACGCGCGACCGACGGCAGGAGATAGGGCGCGATGGTGGGAATGACGCCCAGGCGCAGCCGCCCGGTCAACGCCTGTGTTGAGGTGCGCACCAGATCATCCAACTCTTCAACGGCGGCCAGAATGTTGCGCGACCGGGCCACGAAATCCTCGCCCAGGGTTGTCAGCCGGACCTGACGCGACGTTCGCTCGACCAGAGGCGCGCCAACCATCGCCTCAAGTTCCTTGATCTGGATAGACAGAGCGGGTTGGGAAATCGCGCAATCATCCGAGGCCCGGCCGAAATGCAGGTGCTTTGCCAAAGCGTTGAAATACCGCAGATGTTTGAGGGTGAGGCCATTCATAAGAAAAACATATCGTTCTCAGAAGAAAATGCAATTTGAGATTATAGTTAGGTTCGATGTAAGGTCAGATCAAACGTACCAATGCCACCGAGAAAGGGAGCTCTCACATGGACGGAAACTCACCCCGCGCACTCACAGGTTGTCCAGTCAATCATGGCGGCAATACTGCGATGAACAAACCTGTCACGAAGTGGTGGCCAAACGCGCTCAACCTCGACATTTTGCACCAGCATGGGGCGCGGACGAACCCGATGGATCGCGGCTTTAGCTATCGCGATGCTGTGAAAACCCTAGATTTTGACGCGCTTCGCGAGGACATGATCGCCCTGATGACCGACAGCCAGGATTGGTGGCCTGCGGATTGGGGTCACTATGGCGGCCTGATGATCCGTCTTGCGTGGCATTCGGCCGGCTCCTACCGCGTGCAAGACGGTCGCGGCGGCGGTGGCGGCGGCAACATCCGCTTTGCGCCCCTCAACTCTTGGCCGGATAACGCAAGCCTTGATAAGGCGCGCCGTCTGCTCTGGCCGATCAAAAAGAAGTACGGCAATGCGCTCTCCTGGGCCGACTTGATCCTCTATTCGGGCACGATCGCCTATGAGACTATGGGCTTGAAAACATTCGGTTTCGCCTTTGGTCGCGAGGATATCTGGGGCCCGGAGCAGGATGTATACTGGGGCTCAGAAAACGAATGGCTGGCGCCGAGCGAAAACCGGTATGGTGATTTGCAGGATGCCTCCACGCTGGAAAACCCGCTTTCTGCGGTGCACATGGGCCTCATCTATGTGAACCCAGAAGGTGTGAACGGTCAGCCCGATCCAGCCCGCACCGCAATGCATGTGCGCGAAACCTTTGCCCGCATGGCGATGAACGATGAAGAGACAGCAGCGCTGACCTGCGGTGGCCATACGGTCGGCAAGGCCCATGGGCGCGGCGCGGTGGACAACATCGGTGTAGAGCCGGAAGCGGCGGGTATTGAGGCGCAAGGGTTTGGTTGGAGCAATCCAGGCCACAACAGCGAAGCCACCAACGCGTTCACCTCAGGCATTGAAGGTGCATGGTCGAAAGAGCCCACCAAGTGGGACATGGGCTATTTCGAAATGCTCTTCGGGTATGAATGGGAGTTGGGCAAATCGCCTGCGGGGGCGTGGCAGTGGCAGCCCAAGGACATCAAGCCTGAGGACTGCCCCGTCGATCCGACGGACACGTCAAAGCCGACAATGCCGATGATGACGGATGCCGACATGGCGATGCGTGTCGATCCGGCATACAACGAGATCTGCCAGAAATTCATGGCCGACCCGGAGTATTTCTCCGATACATTCGCGCGTGCTTGGTTCAAACTCTGCCACCGCGACATGGGGCCGAATGCCAATTATGTCGGGCCGTTTTCACCGACAGAGGAGCTTATCTGGCAAGATCCGGTGCCCATGGGATCGGCAGGCTACGATGTAGTCGTTCTAAAGGCCAAAATTGCAGCATCCGAGCTGACACCGTCTGAGATGATCGCCACGGCCTGGGACAGCGCGCGAACGTTCCGCGGATCGGATAAGCGCGGCGGCGCCAATGGTGCCCGCATTCGCCTTGCGCCGCAGAAAGACTGGGCTGGCAATGAGCCCGAGCGTCTGGCACGGGTTCTGTCGGTTCTGGAGCCGCTGGCGGCTGAGGCCGGTGCGTCTGTCGCCGACACCATCGTGCTGGCGGGCAATGTCGGCTTGGAGGCGGCCATCGCGGCGGCCGGTGCCTCTGTCGGCGTGCCGTTTGTGCCCGGACGCGGTGACGCGACCGATGAGATGACCGATGCCGAGAGCTTTGACGTGCTGGAGCCTGTGGCGGATGGCTTCCGCAACTGGCAGAAGGAAGAGTACGCGGTCTCAGCCGAGGAAATGATGCTCGACAAGGCGCAGCTCATGGGGCTGACGGCGCAAGAGATGGCCGTCCTTCTGGGGGGCATGCGCGTGATGGGCACCAATCATGGCGGCACGGAGCACGGTGTGTTTACAGATCGCGTCGGCGCTCTGACGACGGACTTCTTCGTCAACCTCACCGACATGGCCAACAGCTGGCATCATGTGGACGATGGTCACTACGAAATCCGTGACCGCGCGTCTGGTGATGTGAAGTGGACGGCGACAAGTGCGGATCTGGTCTTTGGGTCCAACTCGGTTCTGCGGTCCTATGCTGAGGTTTATGCGCAAGACGACAATGCGGAGAAATTCGTGTCGGACTTTGTGGCAGCATGGACCAAAGTGATGATGGCAGACCGCTACGATCTGTTGGACCAACCGGCAGCTGCATAAAGCGCCAAAAACCTCAGATCTGCGCCCTGGGCTAACCCCTGGGGCACAGTCTTTAAGTCTGGGCGCACGCATTTTTTGAAAAATGCGCACCGAATTCTTTCAAAGAATTCGGCACCCTGCCCCATAGGTTGCGGGGTGTCACCGAGTGTGGAACGTCACTGCGCGCACCGACCCAGTGCTCTGACCCATCAAATCGTCTGTGTCCGCAGAGATCGCCAGATAGCGCAGTTTGGACATGTCCGGCACATCACCAAACGCCTGCTGATAGTCCGCGACAATGTTGCGACGCACGTCGTGCCACTGGCCTTTGCGGCCATCTTGGCCCACCACAATGATCACCCGGCCCCTTTCATAGTAAGGATTGGTCAGCACTGTTTCGGCAGGCTCCGTTGCGCCCCAGACATAGGTCAACAGGTGCCCCACTTTCGGCCGCCCCATCACGGAGGCAAAACTGCTCAGAAGCGAGGCTTTGCCATCCGTGTCAAACCAGACGTGAATGGCCAGTGGCCGATCATCGCGCCCTTTTGTGGCTTGAGACGAAAGCGGCGAGTGGGCATCCACCCGCCAGCGCCAACTGACATGAGAGGGTGCGTGGACATTGCGCGGGATTTCAACGTAGCGGAAAGACGCAGAGCTTTCTGAAATGACCTGCAGCGCGTCGCCCCGCAACACAAACTGATTTTCGCGCACGCCTGGGACCTTGAGTGTCTGCCAAGCCGACGCGCTAAGCGACACCGTCCAACCTTCTGATGCCTGCACGCCCTTCGAAGGGAACAGCGCCATCACTAGGGCCAACGCAATCAGCGTGCGATGTGTCATCAACATCCTCCTGATTTCACCAATGGCAAACTAGAATGATCCTTGCGCGTGGCACGACACACAGCTTGTCACGTTGCGGTGAATGGCGCGCTCCCTCGCGGAACAATGCATGCGGGCCGGCGATAAAAAATCGTGCAAAACTCTCCTTTTCTGCGCCCAGTTTTAGACATGATTAAAAGGTTAAACTCGCGTGAATGAGCACCTCAGCGCCCTAGCGCGCCCCAATAAATCGCCGAGCAAACGCCAAAATGCAGAGGAAACGCAAATTAAAGCTGGAGGGCCGCGCACAGGACGCGACCCATGCGCTCAGCACGGGCGACAAGCTGCTGCACGGCCAATACACCATTCAGTGTTACCTCAGTTCCGGCGGGTTTGGCGTGACATACCTGGCGCGGGACAGTCTCGACCGGCCCATCGTGATCAAAGAGTGCTTTCCCGTGCTCACCTGTGTCCGCAAGGGAAAACGCGTGATGGGGCGCACCCCGGAGGATGAGGCCACTTTTCAGACCATCGTGCGCAGCCTCATGCATGAAGCCCGGCGTATCGCGCGCTTAGAACACCCAAACATCGTGGGTGTGCATCAGGTTTTCGCAGAAAACGGGACCGCCTACATGGCGCTTGATTTCGTGAATGGCCTGGATTTGCTGGACATCATTCAACACGACCCCGATCGCCTGACGCCCGAGGTGGTCAAATCAATCGTGCGCAAAATCATTGAAGCTGTGGTGTACATGCATGACGCAGACATGCTGCACCGGGATATCTCTCCCGACAACATCTTGATCACCGAAGACAACGAGCCTGTTTTGATCGACTTTGGTGCCGCGCGAGAGGTCACCAATCGCGCAAGCAGGGCCATGTCGACCATCGACTCGGTCAAAGAAGGCTATTCGCCGCTGGAATTTTATTCCAAGGGCGCAGACCAGAACGCCGCATCTGACATCTATTCCCTTGGGGCGAGCTTTTATCACATTCTAATGAGTCATGCCCCGCCCGACAGCCTGACCAGGCTGTCTTCTGTTGCGGCAGATGAACCCGATCCGCTTGAACCGATCCCAATGGATATCCCCGGGCATGATCGCTTCTTTCTGTCTGCGATCAATCGGGCGATGGCGCTTTTCCCAAAAGACAGGCCGCAAAGCACGCAGCTTTGGCTGGACCAGATAGACGAGGAGCGCCGCCGCGACGCGCTTGCGGCCGCCGCCCAGAAAGATTCCGGTCTCGAAGGCATCGTCAAAGACCTGATTGAGAAGTCGAACAGCGATCTGTCCACAGCTCAGGCGATACGGCAAGCCGAGGCCGCCAGGCGCGAACGCCAGGCCGCGCAATACCAGCGCCCATTGGTAGACATGACAGTGCGCAAACCGACGCACGACATCTTTGGTGATCTGCTGGAGGACGAAGACCACCCAGGCGCAGAGGGCAAAATGGCAAATGAGATGCCCATCATTGACGAAGCAAAACTGAAAAAACGAAGCCGTTTTGGCGGCCTCATGTTGCTGTCATCGGCAATATTCTCATCAAAAAAACACCACGTAGAAGCGGAATCTTGAGGACAGGCACGTGAAACTTATCCGAACTCTCATAGACGCGAAAAGATCTGAGACGGACCCACCCACTGAGTCTGGAGGGATGCACCCGATGCGGCCGAACAGCCTTGACCGCCCGATCTCAATGTTGTCGCGATCGAGGAAGGCTTTGTCAGAGCCGCTTGATCCGCGGTTGAAGGATTACAAATCTGATCTGGCTGATCTGACGCCACGCCGCTCGCCTGTATCGACGAGCCCCAAGCGCAAGAAGGTTTGGGATCTGGATGCAGACGTATTGGCAACGCCGCAGGAAGATGTTCTGACCCTGCCCATCGAAGAGACCGACATGGCCGCAACTCCGGAGCAGCCACCAACGCGAGAACGCCCGGTTAGCAGATCGCAACCCGTCGACATGCCATCGCCCTTGCAACCGCGCAGAGCGCCGATGGGTGGGCGGGTGAAAACACGCATCATGGGATTTAGCCAAAACAGCACGGCCGACGATTTATTTGGACAACCCGAAGAAGAGACACCAACCGAGCTGGAATTTCCCATCGGCTGGCTTGTTGTGACCCAAGGGCCGGGACGGGGCAAGTTTTTTGCCTTGCAAAACCTAGTGTCAACCATCGGTCGCGGCGAAGATCAAACGGTGACGCTGAACTTTGGCGATGACACGATCTCGCGCAACAACCACGCGGCGGTGGCCTATGACGATCAAATGAATGCCTGCTTTCTGGGTTATGGCGGCAAGGCCAACCTGGTGCGCCTGAACGGTCGGCCGGTCCTGTCGACAGAGCAGCTGAACCATGGCGATGTCATTCGCGTGGGCGAAACGGACTTGCGGTTCGTGGCCCTTTGCGGCCCGGATTTCACGTGGAACGAGGCGGACCAAGAAGAAGAGGCCGCGCGGGATGGATAAGCCTGGATACACATACCAGGCGGCCACGGCGCTTTTTCTTGGTAAACGCGAGAACCAGGAAGATGCCATTGCGACCGACTTTGCGATCGGAGAGGACACAGGCTTTGCTGTGCTTTCCGATGGCATGGGCGGTCACAATGCCGGTGACATCGCCAGCACGGTGGTTGTGACCGAGGTCTTCAGCGAATTGAAGCTGCAAGGCAGCGACCAGAAACATTTCCGCGGCAACGTGCGCGAGATCCTGTTGAACGCCGCCGAGATCGCAAATGCCTGCGTGAACGATGTGGCAAACGGTGCACCAGAAGCCCAAGGCATGGGCGCGACACTGGTGGTTCCCGTGTTTATCGGTGACGCGTTGCACTGGCTCTCGATCGGAGACAGCCCGCTTTACCTGTTCCGCAGCGGCCACTTGCGCCAACTCAACGAAGACCATTCCATGGCACCTCATATCGATTTGATGGTGCGCACCGGCATGCTTACGGAAAGCGGCGGGCGGGACCATCCGGACCGCAACTGTTTGACCTCTGTCCTGGTGGGGGATGCGATATCCAAGATTGATTGCCCAGATCGACCCACCACACTCTTTGACGGCGATATCGTGATCGCGGCAAGCGATGGTCTGCAATATCTGGACCATGCGAACCTGAGCGATATCGTCGAAGAACACGCCAGTGAGCCAGCTCAGCGGATTGCCGAAGTGCTTTTGGAGGAAATTCAGAAGCTGGACGATCCGGAACAGGACAATGTCAGCCTGATCATTGTGAAGGTCTCAAAGGCGAAGAAAGCGGCATGCTATCAAAAGCCCCTGACCCCGGTGCCCCACCCGAAGGCGGAGCACGCAAAAATCAAAACGGGTCGCAGCCGGATGCGCGGGCTGCGTGCGTCACTGGCAAGGTTACTTCCTGCGTCCGCCGGGACCGCTGAGTGATGCCAACCACATCCCAGGACGATGTCCTGCAGCGGCTCAACGCGACGCTGGAGCGTGCACCTCTGCCGGATCGTTTGCGCCTGTCGGGTCAGGCACTGGCTGAAAGATTGGCATCACCGGTGCGCCTGTCGTTCATGGGCCGGCCCGGCGTCGGCAAAACAACCTTGATCCGCGCCCTTTTTGGTCCGGACGCGCAGGCGCTGAATGGTGGGGCACCGACCTATGAACTGGCCTATGGGGATGCACCGTGGGCGCGCGTCACCCTTGAGGACGGGACCCACTGTGACGTGGACGGCGCGGATGTTGAGGACATCTTGGCGTTGGCCCCCGTGTTCATCAAATTGCACAGGCCCTGCCCGGATTTGCGCTCTGTCAGCGTATTGGAGCTTGTGACCGACGGCAGCCCTGCCGAACTTTCCGTCGCGGCGCCATGGGCGGCCAAACGGTGCAATATTCCGATTTGGTGCACCAAGGCATTTGACGCGCGCGAGGCACAGATCTGGTCGAAAGTCCCTGCAGCATACAAGGACCATGCCATTCTGGTCCTGACGCAAGCCGACGCCGTTCCCACAAAAGAGCTGGTCGCGCGTTTGGACCAGGCCTTTGAGACCGAAGGCACCGGGTTTTGCATCATTGCGCCGGTCGCGGCAGCGCATGCATTGAACATGCAGGTCTCTGACAGCACAGATGCAGAGGCTGTGCTCGCCGTGTCAGGCATTGGTGCTTTGCGCGATGAGATTTTCAGGCGCGTTCATCAAGGTCGGCAACTGGACCTTGATCATGCAGAGATCTTTTTGAGCCGGTTTGAAAAACCAAAAGCGCGCAAATTGTCAAAGCCCCGCCCGTCCTCGCAGCCCAATGAGCTGCAAAAGGGAGACGGATCGAAGGTCCTGAAATCTGGTGCGGAACTGGTGCAGCAACAAGCGCAGGAAATGCTCATAGATATCGAAGAATTCGGGCCCTTTGCGACGGGCAAAATCGTTGAACGGTGCCTTGAGACGGCCAACAAACTGGTCGATTTGATTGCCGATGACACGCCTATAGATGCGCCATCACAGCTTGCGCACAGCGCTGCATCGGATGCCGCTGATATGCTGTTGCTGATGACGCTGGAAAACACAGCAGATGCGGCCGAAGACGCGGTTCATCTGATGTTGCAAGTGAAACGCGAATTGGACCTGGCCGCCTGACGCGACCCCTTTGTCCAACCCTAGCAACAGTCCGACCAAATTCCGCAATTAACCACAATTCTAACAAATTTCGCGCCTAGTTTTATCGGAAATGTTCCAACCAAAATCTATGGATACAAGCGCGACGCCATGAATATCGAAACTGACATCCAGGCCTTAGAAACAGACCTTGCGGTAGACGCGCCCGAAACCCCGTTCAATCGCCATGACCTATCTGCGCTGGATCCACTGGCCGTGCGGCAACACGCCTTGTCCAAGATCCTGGACGACCTGATCAAGGTCGGTGACCGCGCCACGATTGATCGGACCCGCAAGCTGCAGGCGCGACTGGGTGAGTTTGAACCTGCGATCACGATGATTGGCCAAGTCAAAGCGGGCAAGACATCACTTGTAAACGCAATGATCGGCATGCCCGCGCTTTTGCCTGCGGATGTGAACCCGTGGACATCTGTCGTGACATCCCTGCATCTAGATCCGAAAATGTCCGCAGCGCAGAACAGCGCGCGGTTTGAATTTCTGGACCGCATGGATTGGGATCGGCTGGTCAAAGGCGGTGGCCGCATCGGCGAACTCGCCCGCCGTGCCGGCGCCGAAAGCGAGCTTCAGCGCGTGACAGATCAGGTTGCGGCGCTCAGAGAGAAATCGCGCAAACGGCTTGGCTCCAAGTTTGAGATGCTGCTGGGCCAAGATCATGATTACGGCTTTTTCGACAATGAGTTGATCGAACGCTATGTCTGCCTCGGTGATGATTTTGAGGATGACACTGAGACGTCCAAGGATCGAGGTCGCTTCGCCGACATCACCAAAGCCGCTCACATCCACATGGCCCATAAGGCCGCGCCCATAAAGCTCTGTGTGCGTGACACGCCCGGCGTGAACGACACATTCCTGGTACGTGAACAAATCACAATGAAGGCGATCCGCGGCAGCCAGCTTTGCGTCGTTGTTCTGGCCGCGCATCAGGCGCTGTCGAGCGTGGACATGGCCCTTGTGCGCCTGATCTCAAATCTCAAATCCCGCGATGTGATCATTTTCGTCAACCGCATTGACGAATTGGCCGACCCCAAAACGCAGGTGCCGGAAATCCGGGCGAGCCTGACCGAGACATTGAAGGCGCATCATGGGCCCGAGGATGCAGAGATCATTTTTGGCAGTGCCGCTTGGGCGACCCACCTGCTGAACGATACCCTCACGGAACTCGATGCTCAGAGTGCTGATGCCCTACTGAATTACACCCAAGCGCAGCTGGAAGCCCTGCCCCACGGGCTTTCGGATCAAGAGATCGTCTGGCATCTTTCCGGCCTGTCCGGGTTGCAGCGCGCCGTGGCAAACCGCATCGCATCGGGCGCGGCAGAAACGGCGTTGCAGGGCATTGAGCGCCATGTGCGCAACCTGCTCAATGGGATCAAGATCGGCGATGCCCAGTCAGGCGCGGCACGTCAGGACAGCGCGCCCAAAGAGATTGACGCGCAGAGCGCTCAGGCCGATTTTGCCGAACTGGAAAAAGAGATCTCAGGATCATTTGAGACGGGCATGAGCAAGCTGCACACGACCTTTGCAGACCGTATCGCGCGTGTTCATGAAAGCTATCTGGATCGCGCCACGGCCGCCCTTGTTCAGCACTTGGAAACGGCACAGGACGGCACGGTTTGGAGCTATGATCCAACCGGGTTGCGCATGCTCTTGCGTTCGTCCTATCAAACTTATGCGAAACGGTCTAAAGATTTGATTTCGCAGGTTTTCACAGTGGGCGCAGAGGACCTCTGCGGCTTCTTTGAGCGGATTGCTGGCGTGCCGCCAGAGAGTTTTGAGATCAGCCCACCACAGGCCGCGCCCGCTCCGGAACCCGTGGTGCTTGGCAAAACCATCGCGCTGGACCTGCAATCGAGCTGGTGGGCGACCTGGCTGCAAAGCAAGACCAGTGCGCGCTTGCAATCAGACAAGTTTCGCAAGCTGATTGAGGCCGAGACGGCACCGATTATGACGGCGCTTCTTGACGATTACGCCGCCTCTATTCGTGCTGACGCGCAGACTCAACTGAACGAGCTTTTGGACGAGCAGCGCCAGGTTTTGACCCGCATGACCCAAGGCGACGCGGCGCATTTTGCTCTGACCTCCAAACGCGAGGCGCGCATTGAGATGGTGAACAGCGCACTTGTGACCCTCGACACGGTTTTCAAAGGTGAGGCCGATTAAATGACCTATGCTGGCGACACATCACAGTTTGAGATTTCTGACCGCAGCACCGGCAAACCGCGGATTGCCTTGATGGGCGAATTCAGCGCGGGAAAGAGCACGCTGTGCAATCTCATCCTGGGCGAAACTGTTTTGCCGACAAAGGTGACCGCCACGCGCCTGCCGCCTGTTTGGGTGGCCAAGGGCGACACAGGCCCGATCCGCATGGACAGGTCCGGCCAGATCCATGAGGTGGATCTGGACGGCCTGGATCGCATTCGGCCGGACAATACGCGTTACATCAAAGTCCACAAATCCGCAGAACTTCTGGATCTGTGCGATTTTGTCGATATGCCGGGCATTTCTGATCCCAACATGTCGAGCCTGGCATGGGATGACGTCATCGCTGAAACTGACGCTGTGATCTGGTGCACGCACGCCACGCAGGCCTGGCGCCAAAGCGAGGCTGCCGCGTGGCAATCACTGCCGGAGAAGACCCGCGATCGCAGCCTGCTGCTGCTCACACGCATCGACAAACTGATCGCCGAGCGGGATCGCACGCGTGTGCTGCGCCGGATCGAGCAAGAGACCGCCGGAGGGTTTCGCGGCATTTATCCTATCTCCCTGACCGATGCGATGGCCGCTGGAGAGGATCCTGACCTGCTTCGAGATGCAGGCGTGGAAGCGTTTGCAAACGGACTTGTGGCGCTGCTGAGTGATCTTGGATCTCTGCAACGCTGAAGAACGACGCCTGAGGCCTGTTCAGAGCACATGAGGGTGCGGTATACTCGGGCATTAGCAAGCCGTCGCGAAGAGCAACCCATGGACATGGCCGCCAAACTCTCTGATCTGCGTGTGGCACTTCCGGGCTGCCACGTTGCGGCTTTTGTGGATTTGTCCGCCAAGATGGTCATGGCCCATGACGCGCGCAGCAAAGCGCCTCAGGAAAGACTGGATGATCTGGCCGAGAGAGCGCTGCGGTTGATCACCATGCCCGGTGTCGCAGAGCCCGCGCCGGATCACGCCATTTGTGTCTCTGCCGATAACCTGGAGATCTTTTTGCGAGCAGATCCTGCATCGGACGACAGTCTTGTTCTGGTCTGTGGCCTGCGCACAGAGGTCACCAAGGCTGTTGAAACCGGCCTGACGCTGCTGAAAGAGTTTGCCGCAGATGCGTGAAGCGGATGAGCTGAAGGCAGCATTGCTGCGTGCAATGACGGACCGCGATACGACAGAAGACGCGACACCCTCGGCGCAGCTCGGCCGCATCCTCCATGAGATTGACGGTGTTGTTTTGCCGCGTGATCTGCATTTGCAGAGCGGCAAGGGCGAGGTCCTGACGCTGACAGTAAAGGCGCGCCGACTGATCCGCATTCATGCCCCGGTTCCGCGCGCTCTGGGCACCTTGCCGGGCGTGGTTGATACAGAATTGAGCAACCATGAAAATCAGATGGCGGCGCTGGCGCATCTTTTAGCGGGTTTTGCAGCGCAGGTTTCAACCCTTTCGGTGTCTTCCTCAGAACCTAAGTATCCGGAAACACTGACCGAGATCGGCCTTACGGTGGATCAACTGACATCTGCCCTCAAGGATGCGGGTTATGCGCTGCCGTCAAACATAGACGAGACCATCGCCCGCCTGTCCGAGATCGCAAAGGCGCAAAGTTTGGCGTGGGTTTTGTTCCAGGGCGACAGCGTGACAGGGTCGGGCGGCAATACCGCGCTTTTGCGCGACTGCATTGAACACGCATTACCTCAGATCGTGAAATCAGAGCGGCCCGCTGGCAGGCGGGCCGCAACGTGGATCTTTGGGTCTGCAGAGGCGCCGCGCATGACGGTGACTATAGAGGGTCAGGCCTGCCTGATCGCACAGGTTCCCAAGGCGCTGACCCAAACTTGGATCAATGCCAGTTCAGGGCAGCCAGATCTTTAGCTGCTTTCGCTCATATTCATCGCTTCGGTCTCAATCGTGATGTCGACCTGATCGCCCACAAGACCGTTTTCAACCGCATAAATCATGCCAAAATCACTGCGCATGATCGAGGTTGTCATGGAAAGCCCTAGAACCTCGCGCTTGTGACCGAACGGGTAGTCGCCCACTTTGTTCAGCGTCACCTCGAGCGTCACGGGCTGGCTCACGCCCAGAATGGTCAGCTCGCCGGTGACAGTGCCGGCCGTATCGCCTTCTGGTGTGCCTTCTGAAGCTGTGAAGGTGATTGTGGGATGCTCTGACACGTGCAGGAAGTCTTTGTTCTTCACGTGGCCATCACGTGCCTGATGGAACGTGTTTACGCTGTCGGCCTGGATTGTCACATTCACATCCGACAATTCCTGGCTGTCTGTGTCGTACATGAAAGAGCCTTCCAGCCCTGTGAAGATACCCAAAGTCTTTGAGTATCCGATGTGTTCCACCGTGAAGTAGATCGCCGTATGCGTGTCATCGAGTTGGTACAGCGCTTTGTCTGCAAGCGCAGGTGTGGCAACGGCCAAAACGGATGCAAAGACGGGGGTAAGAATACGCATAATGTCTCCTGTTGGTCGAAAATCAGATATCCGTGATATAGGTCTTCTAAGGGTGTTTGCCGTAACAATTTTGCCAAGCGGCACAGGCTCGCCGGTCACCGGTGGCACAGGACACAAGGGGTAGGCAGGTCATCATGAAGCGAGCGGCTTTTGCCCTGCCCGGGGACATCGCAACCCTGACGGGCGGGTACATCTATGATCGCCATCTCGTCGAGGGGTTGCGCGCACGCGATTGGCAGGTAGAGGTGCTGTCTTTCGGCACGTCCTTTCCCAATCCGACGGCTGAGGATCAGGCGGATGCGGGGGTTCAGCTGGCCAGTCTGCCTGCCGATTGCCCCGTGATCATCGATGGTCTCGCATTCGGGGCGATGAACCTGAATGAAGTTAGAGCCGTCAAAGCGCCCATAATCGCAATGGTGCATCACCCATTGGCCTTTGAGAATGGCATCTCTGAAGACGACAGCGCGCGGCTTTTGACAAGCGAACGCGCGAACCTCAGCCAGGCCGCGCATGTGATCGTGCCCAGCCCGCATACATCTCAGATGCTGCAGGACACCTATGACGTGTCCGCGGCACAGATCACCGTGGCCAGGCCCGGCACCGCACGCCCCACGTCATTTCCTGCCCCGCAAAACCCGCCGCTCATTCTCTCTGTTGGCATTCAGGTGCCGCGCAAAGGTCATGATGTTCTGCTGCGCGCGCTGGCGCATATCGCGTATCTGCCATGGAACGCGGCCATTATTGGTGGCGTGCATGACGCAGCACATGGTGCGCTTTTGTCTGAATTGTTGGTTGAGCTGGGTCTCAATGCTCGGGTTGAGATGCCGGGCCGTGTGCCACATGACGCGCTGTCAAGATACTACGCCCAGGCCAGCGTGTTTGCCCTGGCTACCCGCTACGAAGGGTACGGCATCGTGTTCGATGAAGCGACGGTGCACGGACTGCCCATTGTGTCGTGCCGCGTCGGTGCGGTTCCGGGAACCGTTGCGCCCGACGCGGGCCTTCTGGTGCCACCCGATGATCCGGTAATCTTTGCAGATGCGCTGCGGCGCGTGCTGGTCGACAAAGCTTTGCGCAAGGGCATGGCGGCGGCCGCGTCAAATGCCGCCCATGGACTAAGCACTTGGCAAAGGACGGCCGAGACCGTTGAGCAGGTTCTTACCGGAATTGACCTCTGATCACGCCGCAGCCCGCGCTGAGCGTTGCCCATGAGACGTTAACGGACTAAGTACAAGATATGTTTACACAGTTGAGCGTCCAAAATTTATGACAGCAGAAGCTCTGTGGTGCACCGCCCCCGGTATGGTTGAGCTTCGAGCGGGCGCGGTTGGTGACGGCGTTCTCGTGAAAACCCTGTTTTCCGGCATAAGTCGCGGCACCGAACGCCTTGTCATCGAAGGCAAGGTGCCAGGTAGCGAATATGACCGTATGCGCGCGCCATGCCAGGAAGGGGCGTTCCCGTTTCCGGTGAAATACGGATACTGTGCGGTGGGCCAGATCGCAGAAGGTGAGCATGCCGGTCAGGCGGTCTTTGCGCTGCATCCCCATCAGACGCAGTTTCGTCTGGAGGCGGCAAACCTCACGCCTCTGCCGCCCGCCCTTCCGCCAGAACGCGCCGTTCTGAGTGCAAACATGGAGACCGCGCTGAACGTGCTTTGGGACAGTGGCGCAGGCGCGGGTGACGAAATTGTGATCGTCGGTGCAGGAGTAGTTGGCGCGTTAACAGGTTATCTAGCCGCGAAACTGCCAGGAACGGAGGTCACGCTGGTGGATATCAACCCGGACCGCGCGCCGCTTGCCGATGCGCTTGGCTGTGCATTCGCTGTGCCTGACGCCTGCCCGCGCGACGCAGATGTCGTGGTGCATGTCTCGGCGAGCGCGTCAGGTTTGGCCACGGCGATTGAGGCCGCCGGAGATGAGGCCACCGTCGTCGAGGCCAGCTGGTATGGAAAGACACCGACCCCCGCACACTTGGGCGGGGCATTCCATAGCCGTCGCCTAAAACTGGTCAGTTCCCAAGTCGGCAACCTTCCTGCGGCGCAACGCCCGCGCTGGAGCTATGCCCGCCGCATGGGCAAAGCGCTGGACCTGCTCTGTGATCCGGCGCTTGACGCACTGATCTCTGGCGAAACCGCGTTTACGGATCTGGCCTCGCACTACGCCACGATCCTGAACGACCCCTCTACTTTGTGCCACCGTGTTCGTTACCATTAACCCGCCAAGGACCATCCCTTCATGTTTGCAGTAGAAGTTCGTGACCACATTATGATCGCTCATTCCTTTCCGGCCGAGGTGTTCGGCCCGGCGCAGGGTGTCCATGGGGCGACCTTTACGGTGGATTTGGCGTTTTACTCAAAGACCATCGATCAATACGGGATGGTCGTGGATATCGGCCTGGCTTTAGAGGCGCTGAGCGATGTTCTGACACCGCTCAAATACAAGAACCTGGATGACGTGCCAGAGTTCAAAGGCAATTTCACAACAACAGAATTCCTCTGCCAACACATCTTTGAGGCCATGGCGGCCCGGGTGAGAGCGGGTGATCTCAACGACAAAGGACGCGTGAAGAGGCTGCGGGTCAAACTGCATGAAAGCCATGTGGCGCGGGCCTGGTTTGAGGGGGACATCTGACGATGGGGTTCTCCTCGGATTGGTTGGCGCTCCGCGAGCCTGCGGACGGCGCGGCCCGGAACGCAGCGCTTTTGGCGCGCGCTGTGGAGGCCGCGGGGCCCGAGCCTGTGATCCTGGACCTGGGGTGCGGCACCGGGTCGACGACGCGCGCCATGGCCGATCAGCTGCCCAAAGACACGCGTTGGCGTTTGTTGGATGGGGACGAGGCCCTGCTGAACCGGGCGCGACACGCGCTTGGCGCGGGTCCTGACTTCATATTGCAAGATCTTTCCGACGTCGGTGCCCTGCCTCTCGACGATGTGACGCTGGTCACCGCATCGGCCCTGCTGGATCTGGTCTCCGAGGACTGGGTCAAATCCCTGGCAGAGCGGTTGGACGTGCCGTTTTATGCCGCGCTCAGCTATGACGGCGCGATGGAATGGGCGCCGCAAAGCCCGAACGATCGCGACGTTGAGGCTTTTTTTAACCAACATCAACGCTCAGACAAAGGGCTTGGCCGAGCGTTGGGCCCGGATGCGGGCCCCAAGGCTGCTGCGATCTTTGAGGCTGCGGGCTTTGACGTCACGGTGGCCCAAAGCCCATGGGAACTTGGCCCCGACATGGCCGCGCTGCAAAGCCTTTTGAACGACGGAATTGCGGCGGCTGCGGCCGAAGCGGGCCTGCCGGATGCGCCAAAATGGGCCGATATCCGGCGTAAGACTGCCGATCAGGGCCGTACGCGAGTAGGTCACATCGATTTGCTTGCACTTCCTCATACATGGTTCCAGAAGACGAGTTGAAATGAATACAGAAATTACCCCCAAAGTCTGGGATCAGCTTCTCAGCATGCGCCGCGGCACGTTGGCCAAAACGCTCAACGGGTTCAGCCCGTCTGAGGCGGCTGCATGGGATCTCTATTCCCCGTTGGCGCGACGCGATACAGGCCCGATGACCGTGGCGCAGATCGGACAATCCCTTGATGGGCGCATCGCCACCACGACCGGGGATGCGCAAGACGTGTCGGGCCCCGATGGCTTGGCGCATCTGCATCGCATGCGGGCGTTGGTGGATGGGGTGATCATCGGTGTGCGTACGGCGATCCATGACAGCCCGCAGCTGACGGTGCGATTGTGCGAGGGCGACAATCCCGCCCGCATTGTGATTGACCCGACCGGACGGCTGCCCGATGACGCGCGGTTGCTGCAGGACGACGGCACGCGGCGGTTTGTGGTGCAAGCCGTGGATCGCGCCCGCGCCGACGGTGTTGAGGTGATCAAGCTGCCCCTCAGGGATGACATGATCGATCCGCGCGACATCGTGGCCGCATTGCGCGATCACGGGCTGAAAAACCTTCTTGTTGAAGGCGGCGGCATTACGATTGCAAAGTTTCTTGAAGCCGGTCTTTTGGACCGGATCCAGATCGCGATCGCCCCTCTTCTGATCGGAGATGGACCGCAAAGCCTGACCATGCCCAACGCCAGTGATCTCTTGTGCAATGCCATTCGCCCCAAGATGCGCGCCTTTGCGCTCGGCTCTGACGTTGTCTTTGATTGTAGCCTGGGCGCTCTGGTTGAGGCCCGCGCCTGATAGCGCCAGTGACGCGCGCTGATGGCGAAGATCACGCAGATACCCGCTCCGGATGACAGCTTTTTGCATGCGCTGGCATGTCAGACGGGCGCTTACGCAGATTGTTTTGAAGCAACGGTTGCCTGTGACATACCGCAGAGCGATGCGTTCGTCTGCTTTGTTCTCGCGTTCTTCGACAGCCCGGTGTTCCGAGTGGAGCGTGCGATCCTACGCTTTGCTGGCAAAGCGCCCAAAGACCGCAGCGATCCCAAAGCGCTCGCCCTAGGCGAGACGGATGCGTTTGCCGCGTGGCGCGTCGAGCGGAGAGCCGATAACGAGATTTTACTGGTCGTCCCCAACACGCCGATCCGCACGTGTTTGTCCTTGCAAAAGGAAGGTTCAGTTGCGCGGCTGCGCTTTGGCTCTGCCATTCTGCCGCAAGAGGCCAAAGACATCCCGCATTGGGCGTTTCGCGCGACTTTGCCCGCGCATGTCGCCTATTCGCGCCTTTTGCTGCGCGCTGCTGTTTCAGGTTGGGCCGGCGCGACGGCCAAGGACGGCTAGATCACGCCACATCCAATGCGCGTGGCATGGACGACGCGCTTGTCTCATCGCCCCGATCTTCGGGGATGTCGAAGAGACCCGTCGAAATCGAAAATCGGCTCAGTGCGGGCGAGGTGGTGATCACGGCAATCGGAATAGCAAAGCTGAGCGCGAGCAGCATCGGTGCGCCGAAGATCAGCGCCATAGGCACCCAGTAGGCCAGCCAGCCCGTCATGATTAGACCAGCCAGGGTTTGCGGCCAGAGCACCCGGGCCGCCTCGGACCACGTGAGATACGCGCGATCGCGCTGCTGCGCATCCCAGCCCACGCGGCGGTTGAAGAAGAGGCCGATCACAAACACGGTCAGGCCAAAGGCCACAATCGGGGCTGTGAGCATCGAGACAACCGTTTCAACAAATCCACTGATGACCACGCGCATGCGTCCACCATAAGAGGCGGACATTTTTCGGCTAAGAAGGACCTGAGCCAGCCCCATAAACTTGGGCATGAGGTTTAGCAAAAGCACCACGGCAAAGAGCGACAGCCCCATCCACAAGGGCGCACCGACGAACTGATTGGTCTGCAAAACAAGCAAGGAGCCAAGCGCGACAAAGGCCATCCAAGCCGGGGCGGCCGCATACATCTGAATGGCCAGAAACAACTGAATACGGCTCATCGTCTTGAGACCGGGCATGTTCAGCAGGCGCAGATACTGCATGTTGCCATTGGCCCAGCGCAGTTCCCGACGGATGAAATCAGCAAGGCTTGGTGGGTTCTCTTCATGGCTGTCGCTTTCTTCGGCCAGCACGCGCACCTCATAGCCCGCGCGACGGATCAGTGCCGCCTCCAGCTGATCATGACTTAGAATGTAGCCAGACAGCGGGCCCTTGCCCGGCAGCACCGGCAACATGCAATGTTCGTGAAACGCCTTCGTGCGGATCAGAACGTTATGGCCCCAATTGGGCCCACAATCGGCCTGCCACCACGCCGATCCCAGGGTGTAAGACCGCATGCCGTGACGCATGCCAAACTGAAAGGCGCGGGTGAAGAGGGTGCGCGATGGCAGCCCTGTCACCAGACTTTGCAACATTCCGATCTCAGGCGAGGCCTCCATCACCCGGATAAGACGCAGGACCGAAGACGCGCCCATGACGCTATCGGCATCAAGAGGCAGGAAGAAATCATACTGGCCCACGTGATCATCTAAGAACTGCGCGATGTTTCCAGCTTTGTACCCGGCATTGTCTACGCGGCGGCGGTAGTGGATGTCGGTTTCCGGCCGCGTCCGGCGCCATTCGGCAACGCCTGCTTCTTCTTTGTGAGCCACCGCCTCGATATCGGTGTCGCTTAGGATATGGTAAGTGAAATGGTGGCCGTACGGTGTTGCTGTTAAAGCGTCTTGCAGACCACGGATCCGCGCCAGAGACGCGTCGGGATCTTCGTTACGCAAGGGCATGACGATGGCCACACGAGACTGGATCGCCTCTGTGCCGTCGACACGGGCGAGCGCAGGCGTAACGCTGACAGCAGCCCTCTCGCCATGTTTGATACTGAGCGTCAGACCGATGACCGCATTCCAAAGGCCAATGGAGAGCCACGGCAGGGTGATCGCGTAGGCCGCAAGCATGCCGATATCAATGAGTGTCAGTCCGCCATAGGATAAAAACAGAGCCATGGCGCCAAACAGCGCGCCGATGGTGGCCACATTCAATACCAAAACCAAAGCGCGACGACGCGCGATCGTGGCCCGAGATGGCGCCAACACACCGGATGCCGTCCGCGCGGCCGCGCCTAGGCCCGGCACGACATCACTGGCGGCCAAAACTTCAGGATCAAACTTTACTGGATTATTCACGACCTCACCCCGACAACAATTGATTGCTCGTAATTGGGCTTTCGCACCTCAAGGTCCACTAACAATTTCGTTTAATTCCGTAACTTACGGGCTGCTTTGCATCTCTCGGCGCGGTTCTGCCGACGAAATAGTCAAAAACGGCCATCTGCCGCGGGTTTGGGACCCACATAAGCCGTCGATTAGGCCTGTTCGCATGAAGAGAAGTTGGAGCGGGTGATGAGATTCGAACTCACGACATTTACCTTGGCAAGGTAACGCTCTACCCCTGAGCTACACCCGCGTCCGTTGGGTGAGTGGGAGATATAAAGTCTCGCGCGAGCCTGCAAGTGGAAAATGTGGGGACCGGCAGAGAAAACAGACGCTTCGTCACGCCGAAGTTTCAATCTAAAAAAGCGTTAGGTAGAGCGCAAGAACGGCGCTCAATCCTATCATGGTAAAGGTCAGCCCCATACCAATGATCCGCAAGGCCGGGATTTGAGGAGTGAGACCCATGCCCACAGCATGCAACATGCGCCCAGCCACCAGCATCAGGCCCAATTCATGAACTGTCAGATCTGCCGCATCCGACAGCTCAACGATCAACATCAATACTAGGCCAAGGGGCGCGTATTCCGCACAATTGGCTTGGACGCGTATGCGCTTGATCAGCTCTTTGTCCCCACCATCCCCGACAGAGACCTTCACAACCCGCCTGCGCAAAATCACGCGCACGCTTAGCAAAACGAATAAAAGCGCGAGGCACCCTGCATAGAGGGGGGTAACAGCCAGCGTCATGGTCACTCCAATTCGATCATCAGGTCCTTTGCATCAATCTGGCCCTGGGGCTGGACATGGACGGCTTTGACCGTGGCTGCGCGTTCAGCATAGATACCGGTTTCCATCTTCATCGCTTCAATCGTCAAAAGCGCGTCACCCTCTGCCACTTTCTGGCCGACCTGGACCGCGACAGAACTGACCACGCCTGGCATCGGTGCCCCCACGTGGTTGGGGTTGCCCAATTCCGCTTTGGGCCGCGACGCGGTTGTTGATTTCACCAGCCGGTTTGGCACGCGGATGATACGGGGCTGACCATTCAATTCGAAAAAGACGCGAACCTCGGCGTTTTCGTCTGTCTCGCCGATGGCCTGCAGACGGATTTCCATCGTTTTGCCCGGATCGATCTCAACACTGATCTCATTGCCCGGCTGCATCCCGTAAAAGAAAGTCTTCGTCGGCAACGTGCGCACCGGGCCATAGATGCGGTGGCGGCCCATGTAGTCGAGAAAAACCTTGGGATACATGAGGTATCCGCTGAGATCTTCGTCATCAACGGACTTGCCTTCGAGCTGATCTGTCACATCCTTGCGGGTCACCTCTAGATCGACGGGTTTGTGATGCTTGCCCGGCCGTTCCGTGCTGGGGGCTTCGTCCTTGAGGATCTTTTTCTGGATCGCGTTGGGCCATCCGCCCGGAGGCTGGCCCAGATTGCCGCGCATCATGTCGACCACGCTGTCAGGGAACACGACGTCCTTATTGGGGTCTTCCACATCATCGCGCGACAGGCCCTGGCTCACCATCATCAACGCCATGTCGCCCACCACTTTGGAAGACGGCGTGACCTTGACGATGTCACCAAACATCGCGTTCACATCGGCATAGGTCTGTGCCACTTCGGGCCAACGATCTTCCAGACCAAGGCTGCGGGCCTGGGCCTTGAGGTTGGTGAACTGGCCACCGGGCATTTCGTGCAGATAGACTTCGGAGGACGGGGCCTGCATGCCGGTCTCGAACGCTTTGTAGTGCGCGCGCACGGCATCCCAGTAGTCCGAAATTTCTCGTACAGCGCCGATGTCTAGGCCAGTGTCACGATCCGTTTTCGCAAGCGCCTCAACCACGGTGCCAAGCGTGGCTTGCGAGGTGTTGCCAGAAAGCGCGTCCATGGCGCAATCCACCGCGTCAACGCCCGCCTCGGAGGCAGCAAGGATAGTGGCTGTGGCCACGCCTGCGGTGTCATGAGTGTGGAAGTGGATCGGCAGGCCAACCTCTTGTTTCAATGCACGAATGAGGACACGAGCGGCACCTGGCTTCATAAGCCCGGCCATATCCTTGAGACCCAACACATGAGCGCCTGCCGCCTCCATCTCCTGCGCCATGTCGACATAGTACTTCACGTCGTACTTGGCGCGGTCGGGGTTGGTGATGTCGCCGGTGTAACAGATCGTGCCTTCGCACACCTTGTCGCTTTCGATCACGGCGTCCATCGCGACACGCATGTTTTCGGTCCAGTTGAGGCTGTCGAAAACGCGGAATACATCGACGCCGCTCACGGCCGCCACGCGTACAAATTCCTGCACCACATTGTCAGGGTAATTGGTGTAGCCCACACCGTTGGATGCGCGCAAAAGCATTTGCGTCATCAAGTTGGGCATCTTGGCGCGCAGGTCGCGCAGGCGCTGCCAGGGGCATTCCTGCAAGAAGCGGTAGGCAACATCAAAAGTGGCCCCGCCCCAACACTCCATCGAGAAGAGCTGCGGCAGGTTTGCGGCATAGCTGGGGGCCACTTTGATCATGTCGATGCTGCGCATCCGGGTGGCGAGCAACGATTGGTGCCCGTCGCGCATGGTGGTGTCGGTGATGAGCAGGCGATCTTGCTGCTTCATCCAGTCGGCCACGGCTTGCGGGCCTTTTTGTTCTAACAGATTGCGCGTGCCCATCATGGGCGCTGCGCGCGGTTCTGGAGGACGCGGATCTTTGAGGTCAGCGCGGGGTTTGGGCTGATCCTTTGTCTCCGGATGGCCATTTACCGTGATGTCGGCGATATAGGTCAGAACCTTGGTACCCCGGTCCCGCCGCTTGGCGAATTTGTAAAGTTCTGGCGTCGTGTCGATGAACTTTGTTGTATATTCGTTCCCCAGAAATACGGGGTGCTTGAGCAGATTCTCAACAAAGGCGATGTTTGTGGACACACCGCGGATACGGAACTCTCGCAGGGCCCGGTCCATGCGCGCGATGGCGCCCTCGGGCGTTTGCGCATGCGCTGTGATCTTGACCAGCAGACTGTCATAGTACCGCGTGATCACCCCGCCGGAATAGGCCGTGCCGCCATCCAAACGAATGCCCATGCCGGTGGCTTCGCGGAACGCGGTGATGCGGCCGTAATCGGGGATGAAATTGTTCTGCGGATCCTCAGTTGTGATCCGGGTCTGGATGGCGTGGCCGTTGAGCGTCACGTCATCCTGGGAGGGTTTGCGCGTGGCCTCGGCGAGGGTTTGGCCCTCCGCGATCTTGATCTGCGCCTGGACGATGTCGATGCCGGTGACTTCTTCCGTCACCGTGTGTTCCACCTGCACGCGCGGGTTCACTTCGATGAAGTAAAACGCGTCGGTTTCCATATCCATCAGGAACTCGACCGTGCCCGCGCATTCATAGTTCACGTGCTTGCAGATCTTGTAGCCTAGTTCGCAGATCTCAGCGCGTTTTTCATCCGATAGATAGGGTGCAGGCGCGCGTTCGACGACCTTTTGGTTGCGGCGCTGCACCGAGCAATCACGCTCAAAGAGGTGGTACATGTGGCCGTGCTTATCGCCGAGGATCTGTACCTCAACATGGCGGGCGCGGGTGATCATCTTTTCAAGATACCCTTCCCCGTTGCCAAAGGCTGCAATGGCTTCGCGCCGCCCTTCCAGCACCTTTTCTTCAAGCTCTTCGGGCTTTGTCACGGGCCGCATGCCGCGACCGCCGCCGCCCCAGGAGGCTTTTAGCATCATCGGATAGCCGATCTTTTCAGCCTGCCGCGCCACCTCTTTCATGTCGTCGCCCAAAACGTCGGTGGCCGGGATCACGGGCACACCTGCCGCAATCGCAACCTGGCGCGCGCTGGCTTTATCCCCAAGCGCACGCATGGTTTCGGCCTTTGGGCCGATGAAGGTGATGCCATTGGCATCGCAGGCATCGACGAATTCAGGGTTCTCCGACAAAAGGCCATAGCCCGGATGGATCGCATCCGCGCCGCAGCGTTTGGCCACGCGAATGATCTCATCAATCGAAAGATAGGCCTCAACCGGGCCAAGGCCCTCTCCGATCAGATAGGCTTCATCTGCCTTGAAACGGTGAAGGCCCAGCTTGTCCTCTTCGGCGTAAACGGCCACGGTGCGTTTGCCCAACTCATTGGCGGCGCGCATCACACGGATGGCAATCTCGCCCCGGTTGGCAATCAGGATTTTCTTGAATTCAGCCACTCTTGCTGTCCCCTTCTTGATGAAGACATCGCGCAATGGCCCCGATTTTCAGGTGCCGCAGCGCAGCGTAATCGTGGGCGTGTCTTACGGTTTGACGCGGCGTTACGCAATCAGATTGCAGGCAATATCACGCCGCGGAGAAAAATCCTGCCCGTTTGAGGCACCCGCCTACCCAGTAATGTGGAGAAGGCTACCGCATTGTGAGCGCTCACATTTTTGCCCCTTGTCTCAGCGCGCCAAAGCCCGGGCCTCACTCAAGCGACTCAATGATTTTCCCGCGCACATCCCAGACGCGGGACAGAGCCATCTGCCCCATATTTGAGATCAGATCAGATTTCAGAATATGCGCCAGCTGCGCCGGTCCATCCCGGCCCAGCGCGCCAAGAGCATAGTGCCAGCCGCGCCCGAGCATCACCAAATCCGCGCCCATCGCAATCGCGCGCAGAATGTCGAGGCCGCCCTCGACAGCGCCGTCGAACACGAGAGGCAGATCCGTCTTGGCACGTATCTTGGGCAGCATGGTGAGACCCGAAGGCGCCCCATCAAACTGTCGCCCGCCATGGTTCGAAACCCAGAGTGCATCGACCCCGGCCTTTTCCAATGGCACCACATCTTGAGGATCAAGCACGCCCTTAACGATCAGTTTGCCCTGCCATTCCTCGCGCATAGCGGCCAGATATTCCCAATCCGGCACCGTGCGCAGCTGATAGCCCGCGTGATTGTTGAGCGTCATGCCTTTGGTACCCGGGGCATAATCATCGATGAGGCGCATGCGCGGCATACCGTTCGCGGCCATGGCCATAGCCCATGCCGGACGGATCGCGACTTGGGCGAGAATGCGCGGTGTAAGCTTGGGCGGCTGTGTGAGACCAGAGCGGATTTGGCGTTCCCGCCTGCTGGCTGCGGGAAGATCGGCCGTGAGCACGGCGGTGTGAAACCCGGCCTCCCATGCGCGGCGCAGCATGTCGCGACGCACCTCCGGGTCGCGCGGTGGATAGAGCTGAAACCAGGCGTGCTCCCCCAGCGCAGATGAGACATCTTCCGGTGTTTGGCTGGCGACCGTTGAGAGCGTGTAGGGAATGCCTGCTTTGGAGGCCGCGCGCGCCAGAATGCGCTCGGCATCCGGCCAGATCAGGCCGGACATGCCCACAGGCGCGATGCCAACCGGCATGTCGAGTGTCGAACTCAGGAAATCCACCTCTGTAGAGGCTTCAATTTCGCCGCGCAGGATGGCGGGCATGAAGTCTATGGCATCCAGCACAGCGCGGTTGCGGGCAACAACCCGGTCCACGCCTGTGCCGCTGTCGAGATACTCCCACACAAAATGCGGCAAGCGCCGTTTTGCACGGGCGCGCAAGTCAGCCAGCGCCGGGTATGTCGCGTCGAGGGTCATGGTTCAGAGGTAGCAAGACAGACGAGTACAGGGAAGAGCTCTCACCCCTGCGGAGCGCGGCGCAATCGCACCAGGAGCACTCCGCCCATCAGGATTGCGCTGCAGCCAAGCAGCGTCATCGCACTGGGCCATTCATTGAAGAAAACAATTCCGATTAGGGCCGAGAACACCAACCAGGAATAGTCAACAGGTGCAACGACAGAAAGCGGTGCTGATCGGTACCCACGGATGGTGCAATATTGCGCGACGAGACCGGCGGGACCCAACAAAATACACAGCACAAAGGCTTGCCACGGTAAGGATTGCCACTCAAAAATTGCGGGCAAGATCATCAGGCAAAAACCAAAAAACGTCACATACAGCATGACGGTATAGGCTTTCTCCGCGCGGCCAAGTAGCGCGATCAACAACCCCTCTATTGCGAAAAGCAACGCGCTTACGAAGGCAACCAGAGCCGGAAGGAAACTGAATTTAGATTGAAACGCGCCTTTTGAGACCATGATCAAAGCCACGCCTGTCAGCGCGATGGCAACGGCGCGCCAGTGGGCCGCGCTCACCACTTCCTTCAGGAAAACTGCCCCCAGAAGCATTGTCAGAACCCCAAAGGCCATACCGATGGCTGTCGCATCCACCAGCGGAATGTTTGCAGAAGCCCAGGTGATCGCCACAGCCGCGCCGCACCCGCAGAGCGCACGGGCAAAGTGAACGCCAGGCTGCTGGCTGATATTTGCGCGCGGGCCGCCCTGGCGCGAGAGGAAGACCAACAACACGATAAAAGCGCCCAGGTAGCGCAGAAACGTTATCTGGAAGACACCGATGCGCCCATCCGCAAACTTCGCCGCTGCAAAAATGAGCGCCCAGATGAAGGTGCTGAGCAACACCCAGAGAATGGCAGGCAAGTGGAAACGATCGTCAGACATAGTGGCCGTACTAGCCCGTTTCGCGATACCAGAATATCACGTCCCGGACAGTTGCTGTCAGTAGGGTAGAGCTACGGCGTCCAACGCAGGAAATTGGCGATGATGCGCAGGCCCGTTGCCTGGCTCTTTTCGGGGTGGAATTGCGTGCCGACCACGGTGCCATCGCCCACAACGGCCGTCACCGTCTCTGCGTAATCGCAATTGGCGAGCCGGTGGATCGCATCCGCGACATGGAACTGGTAGGAATGGACAAAATAGGCGTGATCGCCCGTGCTGACGCCGTCGAGCACAGGGTGTGCCGCGTCGATCACAAGATCATTCCAGCCCATATGCGGCACCTTCAGCGAGGGATCAGAGGGCTCAAGCGCGCGGACCTCGCCCGAGATCCAATCAAAGCCCGGCGTTTCTTCATATTCCAACCCGCGACTGGCCAGCATTTGCATGCCGATACAGATACCCATGAACGGGCGACCGCCTGTCTTCACCGCCTCATCCATCGCCTCAAACACACCGCGATGATCAAAGAGCGCGGCACGACAAGACGGAAATGCACCGTCGCCAGGAAGCACGATGCGATCCGCCTTGCGGATCGTGTCGGGGTCGGAAGTTACCACGACATCGCCTGCATCCGCTTCCTCAGCCATGCGCTGAAAGGCTTTTTCCGCGGAGTGCAGATTGCCGCTTTCGTAATCAACAATGACCGTAGTCATGGGCCTCAGAGCGCCCCTTTGGTCGAGGGAATCGCGTCGGCTTTGCGTGGATCCGGCTCGACCGCCTCACGCAGCGAACGCGCCACGGATTTGAATGCGGCCTCGGCCATATGGTGGCTGTTGATGCCATTCAAAGCCGTCACATGCAGAGTGATCCCGCCATGCGTGCTGAAGGCTTGGAAGAACTCGCGCACGAGTTCTGTGTCGAACTGGCCGATTTTGGGAGTGGGCAGATCCATCTCCCATACCAGATAGGGCCGCCCAGAGAGATCCAGAGCGGCGCGCACCAGAGCATCGTCCATGGGCAAAAGACACGCTCCATAGCGACGGATGCCACGCTTGTCGCCCAAGGCCTCGGTCAAGGCCTGGCCCAGCGCGATGCCCACATCTTCGACAGAGTGGTGATCATCAATATGCGTATCACCGACGCAGCGAATGGTCATGTCGATTAGCGAATGCCGCGCCAGCTGGTCCAGCATATGGTCAAAGAACCCAACGCCGGTCTCATTGTCATACGTGCCTGAACCGTCGAGATTGATCTCAACGGAAATGTCCGTCTCAGCGGTCTTGCGCGAGATTTTGGCGGTGCGCATTTTGGCATCCCCTCTGGTTTCGCTGGCCTTATAGGCAGTCGAACGGCATGCGCCAAGGGTTTGAATTTGCGCAGGCTTCGCGAAGCGGCGTCAAACGGGTGCCGTCAGAGAAATCTTGCGACCCGTCTTGGCAGATTGGTAGACGGCCTCTTCCACGGCCAAAATCTGCAGGTAGTCTTTGGCGCTGTTCTCTAAAGGCGTGCCATCGAGGAGCCCGGACACGACATGGGCTTGCAGCGCATGCACGCAATCGCCGCCAAATCCACCCCATTGGTCTGGGTCCAAGAGGCATGTCTCAACCTGTGTCCCGAACGCACGGACCCAAAGCGAGCCGTCGCCTTTCAGGCGAATGGTGCCTTTGTCGCCCTCAACCAGCGCCTCCCCCATTGTGCGGCGCAGATTGTCTGCTGCGTGATCAAGGCATCTGTTGCCATCGAAGATTGTGCGCATGCCATTTTCATGCGTCATCAGGATGACGCCCGCATCTTCGCCTGCGATGGCCGGATTGACCTGTCTGAGGTCGGCATAGACTTCAACCGCGTCACCACAGAGGAAGCGAAACGTGTCGATCCAATGGACAGCCGTTTCATGGACCAAAAAGCGGCTCATGGTCTGGAAGTAGGGTTGCCTGTCCAGATAAGCATCCGGTCCTTGCCCGTCACCGGGGCGCAGGCGGAACGTGATTTGCTGTGGCTCGCCTATGCGACCTGCTTGAAGCTCATTCTTCAGCGCTCGGTACCACGGCTGAAAGCGGAAATTTTCATGAATGATTAGGCGTGTGCCTGCTTTCTCAGCTGCCGCCTCCATGCGCCGGGCCTCAGACAGATTCGTGCAAAAGGGCTTTTGACAGATGATGGTCGGCACCTGTTGGGTGATCGCTGTCTCAATCGCCGCGGCATGTGTGGTGGGCGGCAGGATGATATCGAGCAGATCAGGGCCGGTGGCCTCCAGCATGGCACCTAGATCCGCGAAGGCGGGCGCGCCTGTAGCCTCCGCCCGCGTCGGATCGAGATCACAGGCCCCCACGACTGACGCGCGCTCCAGCCTGAACCAGCTTTGATAGTGGAACTGCGCGAAGTATCCTGCGCCGACGCAGGCGACCCGCAGGGCACTCATGGAAAGAGCACCGCCTCGACAGCGGCGGCCGCGTCTTTGGTGGTGGCGGTGCCACCCAGATCACGGGTCAAGGCCTGTCCCTCGGTCACAACCTGATCGACCGCGACACGCATCGCGTCCCCATCACGGCGCATCTCTTCATTGTCATGTGTCATTCCCAGCCATTCCAGCATCATCGCAGCTGACAGGATCATCGCGAACGGGTTTGCTACGCCCTGCCCCGCGATGTCGGGCGCCGATCCGTGACATGGCTGAAACACGGCATGTTCAAGCCCGATATCTGCAGAGGGCGCAAGGCCCAGGCCGCCCATCAACCCTGCGCCGAGATCCGAAAGGATATCCCCGAACATGTTTTCGGTGACCAGCACGTCAAAATCCCAGGGCTTCTGCACCATCCAGAGCGCGGTGGCATCGACATAAGCGTGATCAGAGGTCAGATCCGCGTGGCGCGCGGCCTCTTCATCGAAAATGGACCGAAAGAACGCGAAGGCGCGGAAGACATTGGCTTTGTCAACGCAGGTGACGCGGCCCGGGCCTCGTCCGGATGCTTTGCGCGTGGCGGCGAGATCAAAGGCGAAGCGGAAGAGCTTTTCGGAGATGTCGCGGGTGATGCGCAAGGTCTCGCGCGCTTCCGTCTCGCTCACTGCGCCCGCGCCTTGGCTGAAGAACAGCCCTTCGGTGCTTTCCCGAATGAGGACAAAATCGATCTCTTGGTCTTCGGGCAAGGTCAGTGGCCCGGGCGCCCCCCTCCGCACCGTGACCGGACGCACGCCGGCGAAGAGGCCAAACGCTTTGCGCAGCTCTATCTGTGGCGAGATTTCCGTGCCGTCCGGGTAGCGCACATCGGGCAAACCCATGGCTGAGAGTAAAATCGCGTCGGCGTCACGCGCCGTCTGCATGGATGCCTCGGGCAGTGACACGCCTGTTTTCGCATAATGCGCGGCACCGGCGGGAACTGTGGTGAAGCTCAGTTCATAGCTTCCTGCTTGGGCGCTAGCGCGTTGCAAAAGATCCAGAGTGGGCGCGGTGATCTCAGGCCCAATGCCATCCCCTTCAAACACGGCAATGGAATACGCTGTCATGGACTGTCCCTCTTTTCGCGCAGCTTGGCGCAAAGACCCCAGAGACGCAAACACGCAAGATGGTGGATGAGGCGGGGTGTTTTCTGCCATGGTGGCATCAGGCGTTCGAAAGGAGACACGCGGTGTTCGCTGTGACAGTTCTGTTTGACATACATCCCGGCCAGATGGACGCGTTCCTGCCGCGCATGATCAACAATGCGAGAACCTCTCGCGACACAGAGCCCGGATGCCAACTTTTCGATGTATGCCAGGAGGGCGATCAGGTTTTTCTCTATGAAATCTATGATGACCGCGCTGCATTTGATGTGCATTTGGCCAGCGCCCACTTCAAGGCTTTTGATGCGAGCGTCGCGCCGATGGTCGCGCGCAAGGACGTCCAAACCTATGAGCGCGTGCTGAGATGAATACCTGGGAGGTTTACGCGGTCAAATATGCCGACCGCAATGCGCGGACGCGGGCCGACAGCTTCATCTTGGATGATGATCATGACGCGCCGCATGACATGGATTATTTCATCTGGGTCTTGCGGCAAGGCGCGCGGGTGATCCTGGTTGATACAGGGTATGACGAGGAAGAGGCGAAGCTGCGCGGTCGCCCGATCCGCATGGATCCGCGAAAAGCGTTGCAACCGCTTGGGCTGCAACCGGAAGATATCGGCGAGATCATCGTCACCCATCTGCATTACGACCACGCGGGTGGGCTGGCCCTGTTCCCAAATGCGCATATCCATTTGCAGGCGCGCGAAATGGCGTTTGCCACAGGGCCTTGCATGTGCTCTGACAGCCTGCGCGCGCCGTTTACCGGGGAGCATGTTTGTGAAGCTGTCAGGAAGCTTTACGCGGGAAAGCTCATCTTTCACGACCACGATGCAGAGATTGCAGATGGGGTCAGCGTGCATTGGATCGGGGGGCATTCCATGGGACTGCAAGCCGTGCGCGTTCGTACCCAGGCGGGCTGGATGATCTTGGCGTCAGACGCCGCGCATTACTATGAAAATCTTTTTAAAAGGAAGCTCTTCCCGATCGTTGCTGATGCGGGGCAAATGCTGCGTGGGTTTGATCGTCTGACGCGCTTGGCCTCAACGCCTGAACTGATTGTGCCCGGCCACGATCCTTTGGTGCGCAAGATCTTTGCCGATGGGCCCGCCGCGCATATCACGCGCCTTGATCAGGGCCCAATAAAGGAATTGTTTTTATAACAGCGGCTTAAAGGCATATTCGCACCTAGACATTTGCAAGGTTGCACCCGGCGATCTCCATGATGACGTGATGCATGTCGAAAACTCAAGCTTTCGAAAATCCAATCACACGTGATTGGATATGCTCAGTATTCTGCGTTTTCTTTGAAGGAGACATTGCTTTGACCGCCACCCTGTGGACACCTTTTACTTGAGCATCACCGTCCCGTCCGATGCATCGGCCAGGCGCGGAACTCAAACGGAACACGGCCTTCGATCCGATCCTGACGCGGCGGCAGGCCAAAGCGTGTGCGATAGGCGCGAGAGAAGTGCTCTTGGCTGGCAAAACCCGAGGCGAGCGCCACCTGGCTGAGCGGCATTTCCGTTTGCGTGACCAAGCCCCGCGCCCGGTCCAGCCGGATGTCACGGTAATAGGCGGCGGGGCTTTTCTTTACGTATTGGCGGAAGAGCCGATCCAGCTGGCGATGCGACACCCGCGCCTCAGAACAGATCTCTGCAATGGGCATTGGGTGTTCGAGGTTTTGTTCCATCAACGCGATGGCACGGCGCACATGGCGGGGCGTGGTTGTGCCGATCGGTTCGACGACATCGGTGTTTTGCTGGCTGCCCGGAGGGCGCACGCTTTGATGAAACAGATAGCGCGCCGTTGCGTTTGCAAGGGCATCCCCATGCGTGCCGCGCAAAATGTTAAGGGCGAAATCCACCGACGCGCTGCCCCCGGCGCAGGTGATACGCGTGCCGTCATAGACAAAGAGATCTTCCGTCAGTTCAATGTCGGGATAGGTCTCGCCAAAGGCATCGATATGCTCGTAATGCACGGTCGCACGGCGACCTATCAGAAGTCCGGCTTCGGCGAGGATGAAGGCGCCGGTATCGATGCCGCCGAGCGTGGCCCCCTGCCGGGCCCAACGCCACAGAGCGGCGCGGATGGGAGGCGTTGCATGCGCATCGGGCGACCAGCTGGAGGACACCACCACCAGATCGCGCCGTGCATTGGCCACCTCACCCATAGACATTGTGGAAATGGCCATCCCGTTTGAGGCTTGCACCTCACCGCCCTGTTCAGAGATCACATCCCAGCGAAAAAGCCCCTCGCCATGCAGGTAGTTTGCCACGCGAAAGGGATCGAGAAAGCTCGTGGTCGCCGACAGATTAAAATGCGGGACAACCAGAAGAGTGAGGTGTAGAGGCGCGCGGTTGATCTCAGACATATGGCCAAGATAGTCTAATTTGCGTCGATTTTGATCATGTATTTGCGCGCAGGATCGACGGCGCCTTAGCGCGTGCGCTTAGGGTGCCGCGATCACCTCGATGCGTTGCGACCCAAGACATTCGATGGTGAGCTCCATCACGTCGCCTGGACGCAAGAACCGTTGTGGCGTTTTGCCCATGCCAACCCCCGGAGGCGTGCCCGTGGCAATCAGATCCCCCGGTCTCAATTCCATGAATTTGCTCATGTATGAGACTATTTCGGCGACAGAGAAAATCATGTCGGCCGTGGATGAGTTTTGCATCACCTCGCCGTTGAGCGTCATCGACATGGAGAGGTTTTGCACATCACCCACCTCATCGGGCGTCACCAGCCACGGCCCGGCAGGCCCAAAACCCGGCGCGGATTTGCCTTTGATCCATTGCCCGCCATGCTCCAGCTGAAAGGCGCGCTCAGAGATATCATTGATGAGACAGTACCCGGCGATGACGCCGAGCGCGTCGGCCTCGCTTATGTTGCTGGCTGCTTGGCCTATCACCACGCCGAGCTCCGTTTCCCAATCGGATTTTTCCGAAGTGGGCGGCAATGTCAGTGGATCGTTCGGACCGGAAAGGCATGACGCCGCTTTGCTGAACAAGATCGGCTCTGACGGGGGTTCGGCCCCAAGCTCTGCTGCATGTTCATTATAGTTGAGGCCAACCGCGTAGAAATTCGGTGCGTGCGACAAGCAGGCCCCGACCCGACCGGGATCTGCCACCACAGGGAGGACGTCTGGATCAATCTGAGCCAAGGCGGCCAAGGCTGAGAGGGACACCCCCTCCCCGCCCAGATCGGGAGCGTGAGCCGAGAGATCGCGAATGGCCCCGGTTTGATCAAGTAATCCGGTTTTTTCCTGACCGCGTGGGCCGTTGCGCAAGAGTTTCATGGGGTCGTTCCAGTCGCATCAATTTGCAGAAGGTATGGCCCGAGATGTCGGACCATGGCAAGCACGCCGCGGGTTGGAGTGTGCTGCGCTGCGCGACAGCCCCAATCGCCCACACATTCACAGCACGTCTTTGTCGTAGTCGCGCAGCTCATCGGGTGCGTGCAAAAGGGTGCCGTCATACTTGGGCAAGTCATCCGTCATCGCAAGCCACGGCAGTTTGTCCTGCCAGTTCACATGAAATTGCGGCTCAAAATCGGCGGGATCTTCTAGCGTCGCGGCATAAAGATGCATCCCGCCCGGGTAGTGGTCGGCCTCAAAGCCCATGGGTGTGCCGCAATGATCGCAGAAATGTCGGCGCACAGGAGGAGAGCTTTGGAATGTGCGGGGGGCGGCCCCTGTCCACCGAAAGTTCTGAATAGGCACGCCAAGCCATCCGACCACGGGCGCAGCACAGTTGCGCCGGCAATCGTCGCAATGACAAAAGCAGGCCCAGGTGACATTTCCCGAGTATACCCAGCTCGTCTGACCGCAAAGACACCGACCGCGTGTGGGCATGAACACGTCCCCCTTTTTGCGTAGTGAAGCGTGAGACGCCGCGCTCTACAGGTCCAGAAACGACGAGACTGAGCTGTTTGGAGACCAAACTTCAAAAGACAGCGTGATCGCCGAGCGCGACCTCTGCCTCTCCCCTCAGAAGGGCCGCGTAAAATTCAAAAAGAGTGTCTCGCCCTGTCTCTGGTGTCGCGTCTGGCGCGTAAGACTCAGATGTCTCATCCCAGACCAGCATAGAGTGGGTGGCGTAGTAGCGACCGATCTTGGCCAGCTCGGCTTTGTCGCGCGCCTTGGCGGAGACGACCCCGGCGAGGGACAGACCGGCAATGATGGCGGTCATGATCCCAACGGGCATTTTGCGATAGGACGGCTTTTTGCCCAGCAGTGCGAAAAGCGCCTCCCCCTGGTCCATTGGGGTGATCGCAGGGCCTGGACCACCGACGGGCATCACTTGGTTGGCGCGGGTCGGATCCGTCAGGCATTCCGCCATGAATCGGCCCAGGTCGCGATCGGAAATAGGCTTGCAGGCCGTCAGCCCACCATCGCCGAAGAGTAAAAACGGCTTGCCCTCCTGAACCCGTTTGACCTGACCTGAGAGAGATTTAAAAAAGGCAGTCGGGCGCACGATCGAGTACGTCAGGCCGCTTTTGATCAAAGCCTCTTCGAAGGCGAGTTTTGCACGTTGGAACGCAAGCTCGGGCTGTTGCACGCAAAGGGCAGACAAAAGCACAAACTGGCGCACACCGGCTGACTTTGCCGCCTTGAGCACGGCCATATGCGCGTCGTGATCAATGGCCCACGCATCACGTGGCATGCCAGTGCGAGAGGCCATGCAAGAGACGACGACATCGAACTTAGCTGCGCCAAGCGCATTTTGCGGGGCAAAGACATCACCTTCAATCTGCGAGAGGGTCATGTCGGTCTCAGAAGGCCGCGCAGCAGTGGCGGCCAAAGGGGTGGCCCCCGGACGCAAAAAACACGTTACAGAGTGCCCGGCCTCTAACAGAGACTTCATTGTGGCCTGTCCGATTGTGCCGGTTGCCCCGAAAAGAAGAACGTTCAATGCGCGGTCATTTTCTGTCATCGCGGCGCAGTATGGGCCGCATCGCGTTTGGAACCAACGGCAAAATCAGGCATCGGTTTTCCAGCAGCAAGGCGTGCCACGCAAAAAAGCCTTGCACTGCGATACGTGGGCTTGTTCACTCAACTCAAACGAGTTTAGCCCGGGAATTTCACTATGACAGCCAAACTGCTGAGCGCTTTGGTCTTTTCTTTTTCATTGGCCACAGTGGGTCTTGCACAGGAAGAAGGAGCCAGTGCGCCCGAACCTCCCAGACTGGTCAAGCTGATTGGCGTCTCGCAAACCGGCGGAGCGATCACAAGGCGCTTCTTTGGACGGGTTGTAGCCAAGGAAACTGTCGACCTGGCATTTCAGGTGGGCGGTCAGATCATGGAATTCCCCATCATCGAAGGAGAGCCCATTCCAAAAGGCGAATTGGTTGCCCAACTTGATCTAGAGCCCTTTCAGTTGGATCTAGAACAGGCAAAACTGGAGCAGGAGCAAGCGGAACGGGATTTTGACAGGTTGAGCAAGCTCGGCGGGAACACGGTCAGCCAGGTTCAGGTTGACGATGCAGAAACGGCCGCCAGCCTTGCGAAAGTCAACCTGAAGAACGCTGAAAGATCGCTTCGCAATGCGACCCTGAGCGCCCCTTTTGACGCATTGGTCGCGATGCGCAGCGTGTCTAATTTTGAAACGATCTCGGCCGGAACGGCGATCGCGCGGCTGCATGACATGTCTGATCTGCGCATGGAAATAGACGTGCCTGAGATCCTATTTCAGCGCGCGGGTGAAGACCCTGATGTGAGCCTTTTGGCCAAGTTTTTCGGATCTGACGAGCTTTTCCCCCTCGAAACACGGGAATTCAATGCGCAGACCACTGATGTAGGGCAAAGCTTTACCATCACGCTGGGTATGGCGCCGCAACCAGGCCTCTTGGTTCTTCCTGGCTCTTCTGTAGAAGTCGTTGCGACCTTGAACGAAGGGGCTCCATTTATGGAAATCCCCTATACCGCCGTGATCTTTGACGACTCTGGCAATACGGAAGTGATGGTTTTTGAGCCAGAAGGCGGAGAAGCCGGCGCCGATGAAGGCGTTGTGCGCCGCATGGCGATCGAAACCACCACGAACAACAACGGGGCGTTGCTTGTCACATCAGGGCTTGAGCCTGGCGTCGAAGTTGTGGCCAGTGGCGCTGCGTTCCTGACCGACGGGCAGGTTGTGCGTCGCTTCACCGGCTTCCCGAACTGAGGCGCGCGGCATGAACATTGCGACTTTCTCCATTGAACGCCCGATCTATACGTGGATTATCATGCTGGCTTGTATCTTCGGCGGCATTTGGGGGTTTTTGACCCTTGCGCGCCTCGAAGATCCCTCATTCACCATCAAAACCGCCGTTGTAACAACGTTTTACGCTGGCGCTGACGCCATTCAAGTTTCCAAAGAAGTGACGGAACCGCTGGAGTCAGAGATCCAGAAAATGGGGGAAGTCGACAAGATTACATCCGTCAATCAGCCGGGCTTTTCGCAGATCAAGGTTGATATGAAGGATATCTACGACGGCGGTGACCTGCCAGATATCTGGACCAAAATGCGTGACCGTGTTGACGATGTGCGTATGCCCAATGGGGCTGGCCCGCCGATCATTAATGATACCTTTGGCGATGTATTCGGCATCTACTATGCTGTGTTGACGCCCGGCTATACTGACAAAGAGGTGTATGAGCTTTCAACCTTCTTGCGACGAGAGCTGTTAACCGTTGAAGGCGTGGCCGATGTCGATATCACCGGCCTGCGCAATGAGGTTGTCTATGTTGAGCCTGACCCCGTTGTGACCAGGAACCTCAACGTGCCTCCGGGCGCCATTGTGGAAGCCATCGCGGATTCGGACACAGTGACTGATGGCGGCCAGGTGTCCGCGTCGGAAGGTGGTGGGCGCGTACTGATCCAAAGGCCGGAAGGCAGCGATACAGTGTCCGCCATCGCGGGCCTCACGGTGGGCGTTTCCGGCGAGGTTCTCAACCTATTTGACTTCACCAATGTGTACCGGGATCGGGAACGCGACCCAAACCTGATCATACGCCACAATGGCCAAGAGGCGTTTACGTTAGGGATCGCGGGGATCAGCACGGAAAACATTGTGGATGTCGGGCATCGCACCGACCAAAAGCTGCAAGACATGGCGCATCTGCTTCCTGCCGGGGTCGATATTCAGCCGATCTATCAACAGCATCTGGTGGTCGAGGAAAGCTCCAACGGGTTTCTGGTCAACTTGGCCATGTCGGTCTCGATCGTATTTGTCGTGCTCGCGCTCTTTATGGGATTGCGCGCGGCCATTGTCGTGGGCCTGACGCTCTTGTTGACCGTGGTGGGCACACTGCTGTTCATGGCGATCTTCTCCATCGCGATGGAGCGCATATCACTGGGCGCATTGATCATCGCCATGGGTATGCTTGTTGATAATGCAATCGTGGTTGCCGAGGGCATGCAAAATTCCATGCAGCGGGGCAAGACATCGCGCGAGGCGGCCAAAGAAGCCGCCGCCAAAACGCAAGTGCCGCTTTTGGGTGCGACCGTGATTGCGATCATGGCGTTTGCCGGTATTGGCCTCAGTCCCGATTCCACCGGCGAGTTCATGTTCTCGCTCTTTGCAGTGATCGGCATTTCGCTGATGCTGTCGTGGCTGCTGGCGCTGACGGCGACACCGCTGCTGGGGCATTACTGCTTCAAACAGGGCACCAGCGACGCGGGCAGCGGCTATGATGGGGCGATTTTCCGCGCCTATGGTGGGTTTCTGCGCGGCTGCATAAAGGCATGGTTCATTGTCATACCCGGTTTGGTGGCGATCACCGTCGTGTGCATCATGATGTTTGGCCAGATCAAGCAGCAGTTCTTTCCAGATAGCAACACGCCGCTTTTCTTCGTGAACTACAAGCTGCCACAGGGATCTTCGATCCATGACACGTCGGCAGACCTCGCCGTTCTCGAAGAGTGGCTGGCCGATCAACCATTGGCGACAGCATACACCTCCTACGTGGGCGACGGTGCCATCCGTTTCATGCTGACCTACGATTCCGAAGATCCCAATCCGTCCTATGGCCACATCATTGTGCGCACAGCGCAGCTGGACGACATCGCGCCGTTGATGGCGGATATGGGGCAGTTCGCAGAGGAAAACCTGCCTTGGGGCGAATTCAGGGCCAAGCGACTGGCCTTCGGGCCGGGCGGAGGCGATCCGATTGAGGTTCGCTTCTCTGGATCGGATCCCGTTGTCTTGAGAGAGCTCGCCAGTGAAGCCATCGCCCGCATGACCGCCGCCTCGGACGACATTCAGACACCCAAGACCGACTGGCGCGAAATGGAACAGGTCTTGCGCCCGATCTACGCCGATGACAGGGCGCAAGAGGCCGGGATCACGCGAGAAGACATCACAGATACCTTGCGCTACGCGACCGATGGGATCACCGCGGGCGTGTACCGAGAAGGGGATCGCCAGATCCCGATCATCCTGCGATCACCGCCCGACGCCGATCTCGCCCTCACGGACCAAGTGATCTATTCATCATCGGGAAATGACTTTGTTCCATTGGAGCAGATGATCAACGGGATGGCATTCGAAAGCCAAAACACGCTGGTGCATCGATACAATCGCGTTCTGACCATCACCGTAGGAGCCGATATTCCGACCGGGTTCACCGCGGCCCAGGTCCAAAACCAGATTTCTCAAACCATCGAAGAGATGTCCTTGCCGGACGGGTACTTCATGGAATGGGGCGGTGAGAAAGAGAACTCTGAGGATTCGCAGGCAAGCCTTGCGTCGCAACTGCCGTTGAGCGTGCTCATCATGGTGCTGATCTCGATCCTTCTGTTCAATGCCCTGCGACAGCCGCTGATCATTTGGTTCCTGGTACCGATGTCGATCAACGGGATCAGCCTTGCGCTATTGGCGACGGATTTGCCGTTCACCTTCACGGCGCTTCTCGGCCTGCTGTCTTTGTCGGGGATGCTGATCAAAAACGGGATCGTTCTGGTCGAAGAGATTGACGTCGTGCGACGTGAGCAGCCGAGCGAGCCTTTGGTCGACAATATCGTGCTCGCCTCCACGTCGCGTTTGCGTCCGGTTGTGTTGGCGGCTGCGACGACAATCCTTGGCATGATCCCGCTGCTGACAGATGCGTTTTTCCAGTCCATGGCAGTGGCCATCATGGGCGGTTTGGCGTTCGCGTCTGTCCTGACACTGATTGCAGCACCGGTACTCTATTACCTGTTTTTCATGCGCGCAGCGCCGCCTGCGCCCGCTGAGGAAATGGAGGCCGCACAGGCAGCGTGAATTTTGTTCCGTCACGCGGTGACTTGGCCAAAAACTACACTTTGAAGGAGCAACTTCGCGTGCGTTCCGTCGCATCTTCCACTATATCTAGTGAAAATGTGACGGGGCGGCGCAGTGAAGTTCATTCTAAAAATCGTGGCATTCCTACCGGGCGCCATGGTCGTGTTTTGGGTCAATGCCACCGCAGCGACTGAGGTCTTTTTACAACTCCCGCCAGATGCCCAGGGGTTAGAGGACCACCTCACATCAGCCGCGTCGAGCTTTGAAGCCGTCGAAAGAGAAGGTGCAACACCCCAAGACATCATGGCCGCAGCGCGTGCGGATTACGGCCGAGTGGCTGCCGCGCTGTATGAGGTCGGGTACTACGGCGGCGTGATCTCCATTCTGGTCGATGGCAGAGAGGCCGCGGACATCTCTCCCTTGGCTCAAGCCAGATCCGTTGGGCAGATCCTCATTCGCGTGCAACCCGGCCCGCTCTTCACATTCTCTGACACCTCGATAGAGCCGCTTGCCACCGGGACAGAGCTTCCAGAAGCGTTTGTCCCCGGCAACGCTGCTTTTAGCGGCATCATAAAGGACGCGACCGGTGCGAGTGTCGAAGCGTGGCAGGACGCCGGGCATGCGAAGGTCAAAATCCGGGATCAAAACCTGACGGCTGATCACCGCAATGCACGCCTGTCCACTAGGATAACACTGGATCCGGGGCCGCGGCTGGTTTTTGGAGATTTGGTTGTTCAAAGCACGGGCAATGTGCGGCCAGAGCGGATCGTGGAAATCGCGGGCCTGCCAACAGGCCAACTCTACACGCCTCAAGAGCTTAAACGGGCCTCGGAGCGGTTGCGTGACACCGGCGCGTTTTCATCTGTTGTGCTTGAAGGCGCCGAGACCATCAGGCCCATCAACACATTGGACGTGAATGCAACGCTGTCAGATGCAAAGCCGCGCCGGATCGGGTTTGGCGCGGAACTTTCAAGTCTGGAAGGCGTGTCCCTGAGCACATTCTGGCTGCATCGCAATCTCTTTGGCGGCGCTGAACGGCTGCGTTTTGACGCCTCAATCGAACGCATTGGCGGAACGACAGACGGCGAGGACTACCTGCTGTCGTTTCTCTACGAAAGACCGGCCACCTTTTCACCGGACACAACGCTGATCATTGGGGGCGGCATCCAGCAGTTGGAAACGGAAGACTACCGCGAACGCAGCGTGCGCTTGGGCGGCGGCGTGAAGCACAAGTTCTCTGACAAGCTGAAAGGTGAGCTAGGGATCGTGTATCAGTATTCTGACATCGATGACGCGTTCGGATCCCGGCAACTTGAACACATCCTTTTGCCCGGAAAACTCACCTATGACAGCCGCGATGTAGAGCTAGACGCAACAGAGGGCGGGTTTGCGGAACTGGAGCTGACCCCGTTTGTCGGCCTCGACAACGATGCCGCCGGTGCGCGCATTTTCCTCGATATGCGCAGCTACATTGGTTTGGACGAAGACAGTCGCTTTGTCTTTGCAACGCGCGGCCAGATCGGGTCGATCACCGGCGCGAGAACCTCTGAAGTGCCTCCCGAAATGCTATTCTTCTCAGGCGGGGCGGGCACTGTACGCGGACAAGAATACGAGTCCCTTGGCATACCTCTTACCCCCACGCTGCAGTTCGGCGGGCGATCCATCGCTGTGTTTTCCGCGGAACTGCGCGCCAAGCTCAAAGGACCATGGGGGGCTGTCGGTTTTGTCGACTATGCCAAGATCGGGCGGGGCAGTTTCTTTGACGGCTTTACCGATGACCATGCGGGCGCGGGCTTTGGAGTGCGCTATGACACCGGGCTTGGCCCCATTCGGGTCGATGTCGCCACGTCCATCGGCCGCGATGCGGGCGAAAACTTTGAGCTCTATGTAGGCATTGGGCAGGCATTTTGATGCGCAGACTTCTTATCATACCACTGAGCGCCATGCTTGGCACATCCGCTATCGCTCAGGATGATGACCCTTCTTACATCGAGGGCCTGATCCAGGACGCCTTGTCTGACACTAGCCGCGAGGTCCGCGTGATCGGGTTTCGCGGCGCCTTGTCGTCAAATGCCACCCTGGAGCAATTGACCATCGCGGATGATGACGGCATTTGGCTGTCTTTGGAAGATGCATCGCTTGTCTGGTCGCGAGCTGCGCTTTTGCGGGGTCGGCTGGTTGTGGATGAGCTGACGGCAGGCCGCATCGAGTTGGCGCGCATACCCGAAGGCGAAAGCACGCCCAAGCCGGAAGATGCCGAGGCCAAGCCATTTGCCCTGCCCGATCTGCCGGTCTCCATAGAATTGGGCCAGCTGCTGGCCGAAGAGGTTGTCTTGGGGCCTTCTGTTTTGGGCGAGGCGGCGACGCTGTCTGTGTCCGGGCAGATGTCTTTGATTGACGGCGCCGCTGATATCAATTTTCAGATGCAGCGCACGGATCGCGATGACCGTCTGGATGTGATCGCGGCCTACGCAAATGAAACGCAGATCCTGAAGATCGACCTCGACTTTGACGAATCCGAGGGCGGCATCATCAGCCGCGCCGCCGGGGTGCCCGGGGAGCCATCACTGGGGTTGAGCGTTGCAGGTGAGGGCCCGCTCAGCGATTTTGAAGCCACCATCGCCCTGGCCTCTGACGGCCTTGATCGCTTTGCCGGGACTGTGGGGATTGCGACACCTGACGACGCCGAGGCAGGCACCTATCAGTTTCGCGCAGATCTCAACGGGGACGTCCGTCCGCTTCTGGAACAAGACCTGCACCCGTTCTTCGGCGAGGACACGGCGCTGTTGGTAGGTGGCGTTAGCCAACCTGACGGGGCTGTCCTGCTGGACAGATTGGATATCAGCACGGGCGCGCTGAGCCTTGCGGGCAGTTTGGCCTTGTCGCCTGCTGGCTGGCCCACGCGGTTCGATCTTGATGGTCGCATTTCTGGCGATGGGGCCATTCGCCTGCCAACTGTTTCGCCCGCCACATTGGTCGATGATGTCACTCTGACAGCACGTTATGATGAAGATGATGGAGATAGCTGGTCGGCCAAATTCCTCATTGATGGGTTTGATCGAGATGGCATCGACATAGATCGCGTCGAGCTATCGGCTGTGGGTCAAATTCAGCGGGGAGAGACCCGATCTGTTTCTGCCGAAACCACGTTTGCAGCATCCGGGCTGTCGCATATCAATACCGCCCTCGAACAAGCGATCGGCACATCACCGGAAGGCCGCATAGACCTCACCTGGGTTGAGGGTGCGCCCATCGATGTGACGCGTCTCAACCTGCGCAGCGGGAACGCCTCGCTGCAGGCAAGCGCCCGGATCGATGGTTTGGCGGATGGATTTCCCATCGAAGGGCGCGGGGTGCTAACCGCCGAGGATCTCTCAAGATTTGCCGCCATCACCGAACGGCCGTTGTCGGGCGGGGCAAATCTGGGCTTAGGGGGCAGCGGCACGCCGTTGAGCGGCGCTTTTGATCTGATCCTGTCAGCATCCACGGTTGATCTTGTGATCGGAGAAGCGCGCGTCGATCCACTGATGCGGGGTCGCTCAACCGTTGATATGGCCGCGCGCCGTGATGAAACCGGCACCTATATCGAAGCCCTTTCCGTGCGCTCGCCCGCGATTGAGGCCGACGCAAGCGGTCAGCTGAGCGGTGAAGCGGGCGCGATGCGTTTCGATGGCACGTTGAATGATCTGTCCTTGGTGGAGCCAAAGCTCTCCGGCCCGGCGGTCATCGATACCGAACTGAGTTGGGAACAAGACGGCGCGCTGGAGCTCAAGCGCCTCAACGCGCGCGCTTTGGACGCTCAGGTCACCGCGAAAGGCTCGCTGGATACGGGCGATGAGCGGCTGCCTGCAAGTGGCTCACTGACTTTGCGCGCAGAGGACATCTCGCGCCTCGCCGAGTTTTTGCAGCGTCCCCTTCAGGGCGCCGTGGATATGAGTGTTGAAGGAAGCGGCACCATCACGTCTCTGAGCCTCGACGGAACACTCGACGTTCTGGCGCGCAATCTTCGCACCGGCATAGAACAGATCGACAAGATCACCGGAGGCCGTGTCGATCTTGATGCCACTCTGGCCTATGGCGACGGCATACCTTTTATCGATGCGCTCGCGCTGGACACCGAAAACCTGACGGTGTCTGCCAACGCCGCTGCACCGGGTGAAGCCATCACGATTGGGGCGCGGTTGAGCAATCTTGGTCTTGTGGCGCCAGGGATCAGCGGTCCGGCCTCCCTCAACGGGACCGTGACGCCGCAGGACGCCACAGGCAAGAACCTTGATGTGGATCTGAAGTTTGACGGGCCGTTGAATGTGGGCGCGCGCATTGCCGGGCAAATTCGCGAGTTTGGTCAAGATCTGCGCCTGGCGATACAAGGCTCTGCTCCCCTTGCTCTGGCCAATCAGTTCATGGCCCCCAACTCGATCACCGGCCCGCTGAATTTTGATCTGCGCGTTGACGGCGCACCAGGCCTTTCGGCGCTTTCTGGTCAGGCGAGTTTCCGTGAGGCGCGTATGGCGTTGCCCAATGCCAATCTTGCGGTGACGGGTCTTGGCGGTTCGGTGAACATTTCCGGCGGGCAGGCATCCCCGGACATATCAGGCTCCTTGGGCAGTGGCGGGCAGTTCCGCGTAACGGGCCCTATCACCCTCTCGGCTCCTTATAATGCCAATCTGAACGTCGCGCTCACCTCGCTTGTTCTGCGCGATCCGGAGCTTTACCAAACCCTGGTCAACGGCACCGTGAACGTAAATGGCCCCCTGACCGGCGGTGCGCGGATCGGTGGGGCTTTGGCGCTTGGTCGGACCGAATTGCGGGTTCCCTCAGGCGGGGCCAGCGCCGCAGGTGCAATAGAGGGCATCCGACACATCTCTGAACCTTCCGCCGTGCGCCGCACGCGTGCGCGCGCGGGCCTGATTGAGACGGCGGGTCGGTCCGGTCCAACGGCGAGCTTTCCCTTGGACTTAACCATCAGCGCGCCCAACCAGATCTTTGTGAGAGGGCGCGGTCTTGATGCCGAGCTTGGCGGTCAGCTGCGCCTGGGTGGCACCACCACAAATGTCTCTGCGAGCGGTGTTTTCGAGCTGATCAGAGGGCGGTTTGATATCCTGACAAAGCGCCTTGATCTCACCGAGGGCTTGATCGATTTGCGCGGCGCCCTTGACCCGTATCTGCGGTTTGTGGCTGAGACCACCAGCAACGAGTATCTGATCAATATTGTGCTCGAAGGGCTCGCCAGCGAGCCTGAGATCACCTTTTCATCTTCGCCAGATCTGCCTGAGGAAGAGGTGCTGGCGCAACTACTCTTTGGACGCGATTTTTCCGACATGTCAGCGTTTCAGGCCGCGCAATTGGTCAGCGCGGTGGCCACCCTGTCCGGGAAGGGCGGCGGCGGGTTGGGCGACAGGCTCGGTCTGGCCAACTTTGACGTGACATCCACCTCAGACGGGGACACGCAAGTCAGCGCAGGTACTTATATTTCGGACAACATCTATTCTGAAATCGTGGCCGACAGCTCTGGCAAAAACCAGATCAATCTCAATCTGGATCTGACCCCATCCCTCACAGTGAAGGGCGTCGCCGGAAATGATGGGGACACCGGGGTCGGCATTTTCTTTGAGCGTGACTATTGAGGCCAGAGACGACGACATCTTTGAGAGACGTCGTTAGTCTGTTGTGCGCAAGGGGCTGCGCTGCACCATCCACACAACCAAGAGCGGGATGCCCATCGTCAGCACCGCGACGGTAATCAAGAGAATTCCAAGTTCTGCATAGTTGGCCGCCGTTTCTATGACACCCGTGTCAGCATCTCGCACCTCGCGCGTCACGACAAAAATCTGATTGAGGTATTTCTCACCCAGCCGGCTGGCCGACAGCGCAAGGTTGGTAAAGGACGCCATCACAGCAAAGAATGTGGCCTTAAGAGCGCCCGGCGCGTTTCGGGCAATCCAGGCCAGCATTGGGATCATCGCGATCTGGGCCAACGGGCTTTCGACGGCTGTGTCCAAAACAGCAATGAAACGCGCATCGACAATGCCGCCCGTCATCGCGGAGGTCACTTCGTGCACACCGTAGTAAAGCCCGAGATTTGGCAAAGACAACACGCCCGCCGCGATCGAGAGAAAAACCACCTCATAGACGCTGGACCGCCGCGCGATGCCGGGGCGCAAAATCAGCATGGCCGCCAGCGTGATCATGGCCGTGATCAAGGACAGGACGGACAGGAACTGTTGATCAAAGCCAAGCACGTCAATGTTGAACCACGTGAGCCCTTCCCCCGGCAGTGGCGTCGCCCGAAACGCAAAGATGATCGCCGCTGTGCCCACCAGCATCCGCGCTTGCGCGGGCGGCAGGGCTTGCATCAGCTGACGCATAAGCAAGAGCACAATGGTCATGGAGCCGACAAAGATGATCTCTTGTCCAAAGGGCACCTGGCCCAACCCAATGATCAGGGTGAGGACTACGAACGCCCCGCCGCCGATGAAATACCAGGGGTTGACCTCCGTGCGCTCATCGCGGCCTTCCGTGGCCTCGCGCGCGTCGTAGAGGCTCATCCCTGAGGCCACCAATCGCTGACGCATCTGCCTTTTCTGCAGCCCGCCCAGCACAACGCCGGAGACCGAAATCAAGGGAATGCCGAGGGCCACCAAATAGATCGAGGCATAGATCTGTGCCTTTTCAGGTTGGCTGAGCGACTCAATCCCCGAAAACATCACGATATTTAAAACAGCAACAGCGAGTGTGCCGGTGATGAGGGCAAAGCGTCCCAACGTCTGCATGGTGACATGCATCGCCTTCTCTTCTTCCTCGGGAATAGGCTGACCGTTTGCATCACGCTTTGGCACGGCCTCTACCGACATGGCATCGGCCACGGCATCCTGTACCACCAGACCACAAGGCAGGATGATCGTGCTGGCCACATACCATGAGCCAAGCGGCATCACCGCGGACATCATCTGCGGTGCGGTCAGCACGAAATACATGATGCCGACGCTCAGCGCGACAAGCAAAGCGCCGAACCACACAAGCACCCATTTCCAGCGCCAGATGATATCTACCAGATGCCCCAGCGGCATTTTAAGCGCCCAGGGAATGCCCGCCCAAAACGCAAGCCCAGCGAGGTAAGCCGCTGAAAGGTCAAGGTATTCTTTAACGTAAAACGTGCCGACGATGCCGGTGAGCCCTGTGAAGCCAAAGGCAAAATAGACCATCAAAGGTGGCATGAACGACCAGCGCATCTGCCGCCCGAGATCGAGCACGACCGCGTCAAACCAGGATCTGCGGGCCATTGTTGCCAAACTTTACCTCCCTCTACGCGGCTTTACTTTGGGTATCCGAACGAACAGTTTCAACAGGGCCATGGTGACGTTTGCGAGATCATTCATACCGCCCAGTCTTCGGCATCAAGGCCAATGACCTCCGTCACCGACTGATGCCCCCCTGCCTGCAACAGCTGATCAAGCTCTCGGGCCATGCGCGGGATCAGCGATATGCCACTATAGACCATCGCCGAATAGAGCTGTACGGCGGTGGCGCCCGCGCGGATCTTGATCATGGCGTCTTCTGCAGAATTCACACCGCCAACCCCGATCAACGGCAGCTGGCCGCGCGTTGCCAACGCCATGCGGGCCAAGACACGCGTGGATTTTTCAAAAAGTGGCCGACCGGACAAACCGCCCTTTTCGTTCCTTTGGCTGTCTTTGAGGCCGTCGCGGGACAGCGTGGTGTTGGTTGCGATGATCGCGTGCAGCCCGGCCTCAAGCGCCACATCGGCAATCTCAGTGATCTCCGTGTCGGTCAGATCAGGCGCGATTTTCAGAAAAACCGGAATGGGCGACTGCAGCTCCGACCGCGCAGCCATCACGCCCGCGAGCAGTTTTGAGAGCGCCTCTGCCCCCTGCAAATCCCGCAGCTTTTCGGTATTAGGACTTGAGACATTGACCGTTGCAAAATCAAGGTGAGCGCCGCAGTGGCGCAACACCGTGGCAAAGTCTTCTGCCCGGTCCTCGCTGTCTTTGTTGGCGCCGAGATTTAATCCGATGACCATGTCCTTCGGCCCGCGCGCCAACCGTTCTGCGGCCACCGCCATCCCGTCATTGTTAAACCCGAAGCGATTGATGACGGCACTATCCTGCGTAAGGCGAAAGAGGCGCGGCTTTGGGTTGCCGGGTTGCGAGCGCGGCGTGATGGCGCCCACTTCCAAAAACCCAAATCCGGAGCGGGAGAGCGGGCCCAGCGCTTCGGCATTTTTGTCAAACCCCGCGGCAAGCCCGATGGGATTGGGCAGATCCAGCCCTGCCAGCCGGGTTTTGAGGCGGGGTGATGTCACGGGTCCGGGGCTCGGGGCAAGGCCCGCGTTCAACGCGCGCAACCCCAAGCCATGGGCGCGCTCGGGATCAAAGAGACGCAAGAGTGGCAGGCTCACCTGCTCCACCCAACTCATGCGAAGCGGGCTCCGGCCTCGGCGGGTTTGCACCGGATCAAGCGTGACGTGCGCACCGCCGCCTGCCTGTGCACAACCGCTTTGGCGTAGTCGGGATCGCTGATCATATCGAGAAACGCATGGGCCGTGGGGTAGCGCGCGATAAAAGCGTGATCCCATGCCTCGCCTGCCGGACCAATCACCGTTGCCTCAAACGCGCCGCGCCAAAGGATGCTGGCGCCGATGCGCTGCAAAATCGGCAGGGCTTCTGCTCCGTAATGGCGGTAGGCCTCCTCTGCGCTGACATTCGGATCGTGCAACGCATGCCCTTCCGGATAAACCGCGAAATCGCGCAGCCTGACCAGGTTCAGCATTTCGATTGGGTGGTCGCGGTCAAGCCCCTTGAAGAGATCGAACTGAATGCGCGTCGGATCCACATGGCCGATCAGATCTTCGGGAAAACGGTGTGCCCCGCCAATCAGAGGCAAAGGTTCAACCCGTTCAAGATCTTCCAGTTTAAGGGCGCGAAAGAGGTGGGGGAATTTTGCACCGCCGCGCGACACTTCCCATTTCAGATCCTCGCCCATGTCATCGGCATCGACGGCCAAAAGCATCAGCCCCTCTTCACCCGCAAAATGAAGCGCAGCCGTCTCGGTAGCTTGCTCCGTCGTGGAAAAATGGATGAACCCGTCCTCGAGATCGATTGGCGCCCCGGCCGTGACGCCATCACGACGAAACACCTGCCATTCATGCTTACGGAAAATCTTAAGGATCAGCATAGCTGCGTGATGCCTTGCCGGTTGGGCCGGGTCAAGCGAGAAGGTTTTGACGAACAGCCAGACCGAGGTGCATCATCAAGGTACACATAATCAGGCGGCTCAGATGCCCCGTATTCTTTCCATCTTGCTGGCTGGTCTGATCGAGAAGCCCGCATCCGCCGTTTTCACTCTGACGATTTTGCACACCAATGATTTCCATGCGCGGTTTGAACCCATCAGCAAATACAACAGCACCTGCGCACCCGAAGACAACGCAGCTGGCGAGTGCTTTGGCGGGTCCGCCCGGCTGGCCACGGCGATTGCAGAGGCCAAGGCAAGTGCGGTTAATCCCCTGCTTGTGAGCGGAGGGGATCAGTTCCAGGGGTCGCTCTTTTATACGCTCTACAAAGGGAAACTGGCTGCCGAGCTCATGAACAGCATGGGCTATGATGCCATGGCCGTGGGCAACCACGAGTTCGACGACGGCCCGGAAGAACTGCGCACTTTCATGGATGCGGTGAATTTCCCGGTTCTCATGGCCAACGCCGATGTCAGCCAGGAGCCGCACCTGGCCGGGTCAGTAGAAAAATCCATTATTCTTGAACGGCATGGCGAAAAACTGGGCGTCATTGGGCTTGTACCTCAGGACACCGCTGAAGGATCGAAACCGGGCGACAATGTCGTTTTCACCAATCCCGTAGATGCCGTGCAAACGCAAGTGGATCTGCTCGCTGAGCAAGGCATCGACAAGATCATTGTGCTCAGCCATTCCGGATATGGCGTTGACCTTGCCCTCGCAGAACAGACCACCGGCGTCGACGTTATCGTGGGTGGCCATTCTCACACCTATCTAAGGAGTGATGATCCGTCGGCCAGCGGGCCCTACCCCACAATGGTGGGCAATACGGCCATCGTACAGGCTTTCGCCTATGGCAAGTATCTGGGGCGGCTTGAGGTTGTCTTTGACGAAGCAGGAAAAGTGACCTCAGCCAGCGGGGCACCCATCCTCATGGATGCCAGCGTTGCAGAGGCAGAAGATATCAAAGCAAGGATCACCGAAGCCGCGGTGCCATTGGAAGAAGTGCGCAGTAAGGTCGTGGCCGAAGCCGCGGAAGAGATTAACGGCAACCGTGCTGTCTGTCGATCGAGGGAATGCCCGATGGGCACATTGGTGGCGGACGCACTTTTGGCGCGCACCGCCGGACAGGGTGTGGAGATTGCGTTGACCAATGGCGGAGGATTGAGGGCCAGCATTGATGCAGGACCCGTGACCATGGGCGAGGTGTTCACCGTGCTGCCATTTCAAAACACGCTCTCAACATTTCGCGTTTCTGGCGCCACGCTGCTCGAAGCTTTGGAAAACGGGGTCAGCCAAATCACCGATGGCGCTGGCCGGTTCCCACAGGTCGCGGGCATGTCCTTTACGGTCAACCCACTGGCACCGGTGGGAGAACGCATCGCAGATGCCATGGTTGGAGATACCCCGCTAGAGGCAGATCGCTTCTATACGGTGGCTTCGAACAACTTTCTGCGTAACGGTGGCGACGGCTATGACATGTTCAAGGATGCCGAAGATGCCTATGATTTCGGCCCTGACATTGCGGATGTGGTGGCCGAATACCTGGCAAAGCAGACGCCCTACACGCCCTACATAGACGGCCGCATCAAAATGGTGCCCCGCTAGGGCGAGACGCGCCCGAAAGGGAGCGGCGAGCAGCACCTCACGCCTCTTGCCGCCACCGCTCTACTGCACCTGCAATGCGCGCGCCAAAAGTGCGGGCGGTAGCGAGATCGTCCGCCTCCACCACCTGCGCCTTGTCTCGCGAGGACATCGCCATCAGCCCCAACCAGCTTCCTTGCGCATTCACCGCACCGCGCTCTGGATGCACCGGTGCTCCGATCTCGGCCTGCCCCACCCAGATCATCCCCATTTGCGCCGCGTAAACCGCCATCCGCATCAACGTCGAAAACTTGTCCCCGGAAGGGTAGGTCGCCACGGTAAACCCGGCTGCAATCTTGTCGCCCCAAGTCTGATCTGGCCATCGCACAGAGGCCTCTTCCAAAAATGCATCATATCGGGCCGCGACTGAGCCCATATACGTGGGCGCCCCAAAAACGATCGCCTCAGCGGCATCCAAGGCCGCCCAATCTGCATCCTCGATCTTTTCAACGTCAATGAGCCGCGCTCGCCCGGCGCCATCCGCAATCGCTTCGGCCAGCACGCGCGTATGCCCCATACCGCTGAAGTAAGGGATCGCAACAGGATCAAACTGGCGCATACTCGGCTCCTCCGCTCTTGTCTGAGCCATAGCGATTTGCCAAAACCGCGTAACCAAGCTCAGCGGTGACGGAGATGAGCAAATTTCGGGATCAATCTGAGGACTACCCCTCTCCCGAACGAGACCCGAAAGATGAAAAGACCCGTCTGATCACAGGGTCCCCCTCCCTGCCTCAGGAAATCGATCACTACCTCTTTGCCGGCGCCCGTGACTGGCGCACACCGCTGCGCATTCTAGCGGCCGGTGGCGGGACAGGTGACGGACTCATTCAGCTGACGGCGCTGCTTACACAATACAGGAGACCCTATGAGGCTACGTATATCGACCTCTCCACATCCTCGCGCAAGATAGCCGAGGCACGCGCCGAGATGCGCGGGCTCAAGAACATCCGTTTCGTAACCGGCAGCCTGCTGGACGCGGTAGATTACGGCCCGTTTGACTATATTGATTGCTGCGGTGTTCTGCACCATCTTCCCGATCCCGACGCAGGGTTTGCCGCTCTGCACGCCGCCATTGCGCCGTCAGGCGGCATGGGCTTCATGGTCTATGCGCCCTACGGCCGATCGGGCGTCTATCCTCTGCAAGAGGCGTTCGGCGCGCTATTTTCTGACATGTCTCCCAAGGACAAACTGCACGCGGCGCAAAGGCTCTTTGTAAACCTGCCTGACAGCCATCCCTTCAAGGCCAATGCAAACCTGAATGATCACAAGAACGGCGAGGCCGGGTTTTATGACCTGTTGCTGCATTCTCAGGATCGCGCCTACGATGTCGGGTCACTTCTCGGCACGCTCACGCGAACGGGTTGGCATTTCAGCGGGTTCACAGTCCCGGCGCTTTACGATCTTAACCGCTGGACATCGCCCCCCAGCGCTATGGGCGAGGTGGAGGCCATGGCAACAGCAGAACGCCTGATTGGCACCATTCGCACTCATACAGGCTACGCGGCTGCGACCGAGCGCTCCTCGGCAACAGGTCAAAACCGGGCCCTCGTGCCCCATCTGAAAGGCGTGGAGGTTTCCACCCTCGCATCTGCCGTTGGGCAAGGCCAAAAGGTGGCGCTTGGGTCAGATGGGCTGAAAGGATCTATTGGGCTTCCGCCCACTACCGGGCGTTTGATTGCCGCCATCGATGGGCGTCGCACGCTCACGGAAATCGCGGCAGCCACGGGCCAGGATCCCATCAGTTTTGGCGCAGCCTGGTCCAAGATAGAAGCGCAGCTCATGCCTTGGGGTATGCTGCTTTACTCGTCTGTGCTGAGGTAGACACATGTGCGGCCGGTTTGCAGTGACCCTCCCCTCTGACGCCATGGCGCAGCTTTTTGCCGCGCGCCCTGCCAATGATCTGCCAAGTGTGCCCAACTACAATATCTGCCCGACCAACTCGGTGCATGCGATCGTGTCCGACGAAGGGCCCGAGGGTTCGCGCCAGTTGGTCACGCTCCGGTGGGGGTTCCTGCCGCACTGGTACAAGAGCCCAACCGATGGCCCTCTGCTGATCAATGCACGCTCGGAAACCATCGCGGAAAAGCCCGCGTTTCGTGCAGCCGTACGTTCGCGGCGATGCCTGATCCCAGCAACGGGTTTTTTTGAATGGACAAAAGACCCCGAGGGTAAGCGCCTGCCCTGGTACATTCGCCCGAAGGACAACGATGTGCTGGCGTTCGCGGGTGTCTGGCAAAGCTGGGACAAGGGCGACAACTCAGTGAAAACCTGCGCCATTGTGACGACGCAGGCCAATGCGCCCATGTCCACCATCCACCACCGCATGCCGGTGATCCTGAAACAAAGCGACTGGCCTCTGTGGCTCGGAGAGGCAGGGCACGGTGCGGCGCCTTTGATGAAGCCGGTGCCCGATGATGCACTGGAGTTTTGGCGCGTCGATCCGGCGGTAAATTCGAACCGGGCTGCTGGAGCCGATCTGATCAAACCCATCCCGAACTGACCAACTGGGTACCGAAATCATTGAAAGATTTCGGACCGCATTCTTTCAAAGAATGCGCGCCAACGCTGGTGGCAGAATTTTTCAAATTCTGCGGACTACTTATCCTCTACTGCGTTTTCTGCGCGGTGTTTTGGAATGAAACCCCGGTGGGCGTTTCCTAACCCATCGGACAAATTTCTCCAATCTGGGATGGGCGCGCAGAGCTTCAATCGTATTGTAGTCCCGCGCCAATTCCGCCTCGGTCAGCGTGACATGGATCTCATTGTGGCAAATCTGGTGGAGCAACACGACCGGGCCACCCTTTCCTCCTTTCAGCTTAGGGGTCAGATGGTGCAGGCTTTGCCGCGCATCCGGCGGGATGGGGCGCTCACACAAAGGGCAAATCGGATCGTCCACGAGGCCTTACGGCAGCTTCGCCGCGCGTTGATACGCAGAGCGATCTGTGACGCGGGACAGATAGCTTGCAAGCTGCTCATCTGCGGGTGGGAAGCCCGCCACCCCGGCCCATCCCAGGCAATGAACGAGCAGAAAGTCAGGCACCGTCATCACATCGCCCATTAGAAAGGGGCCCTCTAGCGCCTTGGCAAACCTCGCCTGCGCTGCCGCAAACTCCCACTTTGCCGTGGGTTTGACGTCCGGCACGCGTTTGTCTTCGGGCAGTACGAAACTGTGTTTGGCCCCGAGCCATAGGACGCCATCGATTTCATCGAGGATCATGCCCGTCCATGCATCTTGGCGCGCACGTTCCAGAGATCCAGCAGGATGTGTAAATTGGCCGTGGCTATCTGCCAAATGGGCGAGGATAGCCGTGCTGTCGGTGATGGCCACGCCGTCGGTCAAAAGCGTTGGGATCTTGCCGGACGGGTTCGACGCCAGCGCGTGTGAGCTGCGGGGCATAGTTGGGTTATGCTGATAGTCGACGCCCAGCTCTTCCAGCATCCACAGCACTCGAAAGGCGCGGGATTTGCGTGTTCCGATGACCTTTAACATGTGAACCCCTTTTGAATTTCGGAATGGTGCCCTGCCCTATGGGGGATGGCAAGGCGCCCTGCATATCGGCGAAAAGACCCCGGGATACTCTACGTCCTCGGCATCATGGACAGGCGGATGAGCGTGCGCTCCAAAACCGCCATCGGAGGCGCCGTTTGACCGGCAGAGCGCAGTTGCAGATCCGTGTCCGTGATCATTGTCAGGGCGTCTTCAAGCCGTGTGGCGCCCCAGTTTTGAGCCTGCCTTTGCATACGGTCGCGGCGTGGGCCAAACACAGGTGGGCGTAAACTGGACATACCCTTGGCCACACCGCCCGGATCAGATGCGGCCGTGTAAAGCGCGCGGAAATGGCGGGATGCGGCCATGCAGAGGCCCACGGGCTGCACGCCTTGTGCCCGCAGGCGTTTCATCACCGGGCCCACTTCGCCGGGTCTGGCCTCGGCCACGATATGCAGGATTTCATCAAGTTCGGCTTCGACCGAAAGAGGCGCGCAAAGCGCGATGTCTTCGGGCTGAAGCGGCTCGGGATCGCCAATCTTGTACAGCGCAATCTTCTCAACTGTTTGGCGGAAATCGCCTGGGTCGAGTGCGCGCGACAAGGCCGTGAGATCGCGCATGGCGTCATTGTTGATCTCGTTCATACCCGCCGCTTTGAGCGCGGCTTCAATCTCGGCCCGCGAGGGGGGATCATCGTAGATCGCCGCCACATAGGCGGCTTTGTGGCCTTCAAAGAGCTTGCGCAGTTTCGACGTGGGCTTCAACGCGCCTGCAGTGATCACCAGCACGGCATCCCCCTCTTGCCAATCGTTGAGCGCGGCGGACACGGCATCTATGACGGCATCATTGGCCTCTTCCAGAAACGCCACGCGTTGGCCGGGAAAAAAGCTCTGCGCCTTCATGGCGGCATCAAGCAGAGCCGGATCCTTGCGCAGCTCAGGTCCTGCCATGCGCGCGAGCCGCATTTCCTCTTCGCCGTTGGGCCCAAGAAGGGCGGCGATCACCTCTTGCCGACGCAAGGCCACGCGCATGGCGTCCGCGCCGTAAATCAATAGCCCAGGACGGGTCGGATCCGGGCGCGCGAAATACGCAGGGGCATCCCGAGGGGACAGCTTCATGCAGGCAGATCGACCGCTTCGGCGGTGAGCCTGGTGATCATCTGATCGGTCATGATGAGCATCAGGCGTTCTTCGGCGTCTTTCTTCGCGGCCTGCTCAGAAACGGTTGTGCCCTCGGCGGAATAACTGGTGAAATTCTCAACCTTGCCGGAGGTCAGGACCTTTTCTGTGTCCATGTCGCGCAACGCGTAGGTGACCGATCCAAGAACATTGTAACGCGTGACAATGTTGTCTGTTGAGATTGCGATGCCCGTTTCAACAAGGTTGACGGAGTAAGACAAGCCGTAGCGCGCAGGCGTTGCCGGGCCCAGCCGTTCCTCAAACCGGCGCACCAGCAAGTAATCTTCCCAATCGCTTGGATCGTCCAATGAGACCGCGTTTTGCAGCCGCGTTGCCGCACCACCCGGTGCGAAGGCAGGCGTGAACCCGCAGCCTGCCGTGGCGGCAAGTGCGGATAGCAAAAACAGACGGCGATCAAATAACAACATTCACGATCCGACCGGGGACAACGATGATTTTCTTGGGCGTGACCCCGTCCAAGGCCCTGACGATAGCATCGTTGGCAAGCGCGGTTTTTTCAACCTCGCTTTTGTCCATATCCTTGGGCACGCTGATTTCAGCGCGCCGCTTGCCATTCACTTGAATGGGCATGGTCACCGTGTCATCGACAAGCATCGCCTCATCAGCCACGGGCCAGGGGGCCTTGGCAACGAGACCTTCATGGCCCAGCATCTCCCATAGCTCTTCTGAGAGATGCGGCGTCATCGGGGCCATGAGTTGCACCAGCGCTGTCGCGGCATGGCGTTTGGCCTCAATCCCGGCCTTGGATCGCGAGAGCGTGTTGGAAAACGCATAGAGCTTGGCAATAGCCGCGTTGAAGCCAAAGCTTTCCACGCCGCCTGTGACATCATGGATGGTTTTGTGCATCTCTTTGAGAAGCGCGTCATCCGCCTCTGGCGATGCAGCCTCCGCTCCCGCGCAAATATCAGAGACAATCCTATACACGCGGGTCAGATGCTTGTGCGCGGCTTCCGCCCCGGCGGCTGTCCATTCCACGTCCCGTTCGGGCGGGCTGTCGGAGAGGACAAACCAGCGGGCCGTATCGGCGCCGAACTGGTTGATGATGTTCACCGGATCCACAACGTTGTTTTTTGATTTCGACATCTTGGCCGAGGGGATCACTTTGACCTTCTCGCGGGTCGCACGCACGACGACGTTGCCGCCATTGTCCTCCACTTCTTCGGGATAGTGGAAGATCGGGCGGCCACCCTCTGCGCGCCGCTCTGCGTTTTCGTAGATCGCGTGGGTCACCATGCCTTGGGTGAAAAGCGCGTTGAAGGGCTCAACCGCACCTTTGGGTAGATGGCCTGTGATGTTCATCGCCCGCGCGTAGAAGCGGGAATAGAGCAGGTGCAGGATCGCATGCTCGACGCCCCCGATGTACTGATCGACGTTCATCCAGTAGGCGGCGTCTTCGGGATCCGTGGGCGTGTCCGCCCGCGGGGCCGTGAACCGAGCAAAGTACCAGGAGCTATCGACAAACGTGTCCATGGTGTCGGTTTCCCGCACGCCGCTTTCGCCGCATTTGGGGCATTCGCACTGGCGCCACGCATCATGGCGATCCAGAGGGTTGCCCGGCTGATCAAAGCTCACATTCTCGGGCAGCTTAATGGGCAGGTTTTCTTTCTTTTCCGAAACCACACCGCAAGTTTCACAATGCACGACGGGAATTGGGCAGCCCCAGTAGCGCTGTCGAGACAGACCCCAGTCGCGCAGACGGAACTTTGTCACGCCGAGGCCCCAACCATCGCGCTCTGCCATGTCGATGGTGGCATTGATCGCCTCTTGGCCTGTGGCCACGTCAATCCCGGTGAAGTGGTTCACCCATTTAACTTTTTCGGTCTTGGGCGGCACAAAGGCCTCTGCGCCGACGGGCGTATCGTTGTCCAACTCAAAAAACGTGTCGATCACGGGCAGATCGTATTTGCGACAGAAATCCAAATCCCGTTGATCATGCGCGGGGCAGCCGAAGATTGCGCCTGTGCCGTAATCCATCAGAATAAAATTTGCGATCCAGATGGGGAGGTCATGGTCGGGGTCGAGCGGGTGCTTGACCGTGAGGCCTGTATCAAAGCCGAGCTTTTCAGCCTTTTCCAGAGCCTCCTCCGTTGTGCCGCCTTTCGTGCACTCCGCCCGAAACGCTGCAACGTCGGGATTGATTTCGGCCAACTCTTTGGAAAGAGGGTGATCGGGTGAAATGCCAATGAAGGATGCGCCCAGCAGGGTGTCGGGTCGGGTCGTATACACTTCCACCTCGCCGCCGCCATCGGTGCGCTCAAAACTGAACTGCAGACCTCGGGACTTGCCGATCCAGTTTTCCTGCATAATCCGTACTTTCGCGGGCCAATCGTCCAGATCGCCCAACGCCTCTAGCAGCTCTTCGGAAAAGTCGGAAATTTTAAAGAACCACTGCGTCAGCTCGCGCCGTTCCACATCCGCGCCAGAGCGCCAGCCCTTGCCGTCGATCACCTGTTCATTGGCAAGCACGGTCATATCGACCGGATCCCAGTTCACCACCGCGTTCTTGCGGTAGATCAGACCGGCATCCAGCATGTCGATGAACATGGCCTGCTGGTGGCGGTAGTATTCAGGGTGACAGGTTGCAATTTCCCGAGACCAATCGAGAGAAAACCCAAGCGGCTTCAGCTGTGATTTCATGTCGGCGATGTTCTGATAGGTCCATTCGCCTGGGTGTATCCCTTTGTCCATCGCAGCGTTTTCAGCGGCCAAACCGAAGGCATCCCACCCCATAGGATGCAGCACATTGTGCCCCGTCGCCAAGCGGTGACGCGCGATCACATCGCCAAGCGTGTAGTTGCGCACGTGCCCCATGTGAATGCGGCCCGATGGATATGGAAACATTTCCAGGACATAATACTTGGGCTTGTCCGCAGATCGCTCCGCACGGAACACGCCAGCCTTGTCCCAGGCTGCCTGCCACTTCGCTTCTATATCGCCGGCCGAATAGCGCGTCATTTCTACCATGACCTAGAATTGTTTTAACTGACCGAGTGATAGGAACGTTATCAGCCGGGGTCCAGCAAGAAAGATGACAAATACGCACCCTTGCGCCAGTAATCGGGTAAGTCTTAGATCAAACCGAAGCCAAACAGACAAACCAATATGAAGATCCTTTTTATTCATCAGAATTTTCCCGGTCAGTACAAGCACCTTGCGCAATCATTGGCGGCCGCGGGGCATGACTGTGTGGCCCTGACCTTGCGGGTAAAAGAGGCCAAGATTTGGAATGGGGTGCAGATTATCCCCTATCACCTCATGCAACGATCCGATCAAAGCACGCATCCATGGGTTCTGGATTATGACACAGAGGTGACGCGCGACCAAGCGTGCTTTGCTGCTGCTCGAAAATTGAAAGAGCGAGGCTTTGAACCCGATCTCATTCTGGCGCATCCGGGTTGGGGCGAGGCGATGTTTCTGAAAGACGTCTGGCCCGACGCACGGATGGGACTTTACTGTGAGCTTTACCATCTTTCGGGGCGACCACATGGAGGGTTTGATCCAGAATTTGAAGCGGCTGACACGCTGGAGGCGGCACTGCGTATTCGGATGAAAAACCTGCACAATCACCTGCATTTTGAGGTCGCTGATGCCGGGATCAGCCCGACCGCGTTTCAGGCCGACACGTTTCCCAGTTCATTTCGTAACAAGATCACTGTCTGCCATGATGGGATCGACACAGAGACCTCTCGGCCCGATCCAGAGGTGACGCTGAATCTTCAAAAACGCGGCGCATTGAGTCGCAACGATGAGATCATAACTTTCGTCAATCGCAACCTAGAGCCCTATCGCGGCTATCACATTTTCATGCGGGCCCTGCCGCGCCTTTTGCGGGAACGCCCGAATGCCACGGTTCTGGTGGTGGGCGGCAATGATGTCAGCTATGGGGGGCGCCCGCCAGAAGGCCAAACCTGGAAGCAGATTTTCATCGATGAGGTGCGCCAGGAGATTTCCGACAGCGACTGGGAGCGTGTCCGGTTTCTTGATCGGATCCCGCATGAGCAATTCACCAAACTGCTGCAGATCAGCACAGTGCATATCTATCTGACCTACCCCTTTGTTCTGAGCTGGAGCTTGCTGGAGGCGATGAGCTGTGGCGCGGCCATCGTGGCCAGTGCGACAGCCCCAGTTCAGGAGGTGATTCGAGATGGTGAAACGGGCCAGCTCGTGGACTTTTTCGACGTAGACGGGTTGGTGGAAAGGGTGAGCGCGCTCCTCGATGACCCTGATCGGCGCCAGGCGTTCGGTGAGGCCGCGCGCTCCGAGATGATCGCGAACTATGATCTAAAAACGATTTGCCTGCCGCGTCAGATCTCCTGGGTCGAAGACCTGATGCAGGGTTAATAGGGCCTGGCGCCGAAAATGGCGGAGCCGACGCGCACATGCGTGGCCCCGAACGCCACCGCTTTTTCGAAATCACCGCTCATGCCCATGGAAATGCCGGTGAGACCGTTGCGCTCCGCGATTTTCGCCAGGAGCGCAAAATGCAATGCGGCTTCCTCATCGACCGGTGGAATGCACATGACCCCTCGAATAGAGAGATCAAGCGCGCGGGCATCTTTGATGAATGCGTCGGCCTCTGCAGGCCAGATCCCTGCTTTTTGATCTTCTTCGCCGGTATTCACCTGCACGAAGAGGTCAGGACAAGAGCCCAGTTCTTGGGCCAGTCGCGCAAGGGTTTTGGCCAGTTTTGGCCGGTCCAGCGAATGAATGGCCTGACAGAGCTCCATTGCCTGACGTGCCTTGTTGGTCTGCAATGGCCCCACGAGGTGCAGATCCACACTCTCATATGTCTCGCGAAACATCGGCCATTTGCCCGCGGCCTCTTGCACCCGGTTTTCCCCAAACACCCGGTGACCTTCTTGCAAGACGGCCTCCACACGCTCGTTGGGCTGTTTTTTGGAAATTGCAATCAGCTCCACGCTGCCTGGCTCTCGGCCTGCGTCGCTTTCGGCCTTGCGCAAGCGGCCCGTGATGTCTGCCAATGCCATGGGGCACCTTTTCGTGATTGGGTCAAACGTGTGCTGTGCATGCCATAGCTGAGGCAAGGTGTAAAACCGCGTCCTCACGCAGTCTTCATAATCACCCGAGCGGTTCGCATGAATCCTGTGTCGCAAATCACCTTCGGCGGCGGCACGCTGTCAGGTGCCATTTGCCTTGTCGACATGCGCTTGCTTGGATAGTAGGGAATATGGAAACAATAACAGGTTCCTGCAGTTATGATGACGACCTCTGTAAAGACAGCTGTGATTTCGGTGACTTGCCTTGCCTTCTTTGCATCCTGCGGGTCGACAGATCGCAGAGTTCGCGAGGACGCGTTCGAAGTGGAAACAGGTCGGGAATCCAAATCATCGGTCGATGATGGAAGCAGCCTGTTGGACATCTTCAAAGACGGCGGCGATAAAGTTAAGGTCAACCGCTTTCTTTGGACTGCGACATTGCAGGTTCTGGATTTTCTTCCAGTGGAAAGTGCCGATCCGTTTACCGGCGTTATCTCAACGGGATTTGGCCGCCCGCCCGGCGGTGGGCAGCAATATCGCGCGACGGTGCTGATCAGTGATCCAGCATTGGATGCGAGATCCTTGAACGTGGCTCTTCAGACACGCGGCGGCGCCTCTGTGAGCACGGCCACGAAGCGCGCCGTGGAAGACGCCATCCTAACGCGCGCGCGTCAATTGCGCGTTGAGGCCAAAGGCTTCTAAACCACGTCCAATGTTTAAGAGCGCCGACGACTGTGCAAAGTGCGCAGACGCTGACCGATTTTGGTAAGAGCTATTGTTCCAGCCGTGGCGTATGAGCGCTAATTCGACGCAAGCACCGCGCGGCCCACCGGCCCTTCGTGGCTGATGATACCGGCGTAGCGCGGGTTGGCCATGATCTGATGCAGATCAACCTCTTGCCCATTGAGATATGCCGTACGGCTGACCAAGCGTATGCCGTGGCTGTAATCGGCGTAGCCGGCACCATGGACCGTACTGAGGGGCTGAATGGGTTGGCCATTGCGCCGATGCCACCCGTAGATCGCCACGCGCCCTCGATTGGAGGCAAGCCGCGTGGTCAGGACAACATCCTTCTTGTGCCCTGAAATCAGGTTGCCATGGGTGGCGCCTGCACTGCGGCGTTGCGCCTCGACGGTATCATTGTGGCGCATGAAATACTTGGTTGATGTCATCTGCGGTCCAGGTGACATCGGGCTTGGCGACAAACGCGTCTTGGCCTGGCGATAGATGGCATCGACGACGCGCGGCGTGGGCAGAACCATGTTGAAGGACCGTGCAACCCGGCTGGCACCATTAAGGCCAAGCGGCACCCGAACAAAATCCGAGTCGCTGCCCAGTGCGAGGTAATCCGGCGTAACGCACAGGGTGATATTGGTCACCCGGCCGTCGGATGCCCTGCCACTCAATGTGACTGGCACCAGATTGCGCTGGAAGCTTGGCATATTGCCCTTGAGCAGTTCAGCCACAACCATTTGATCGCGTTTCACACCGTCAATGCTCTGGGCGCCGGCCAGGATCGAAGAGGCCCCTCCGGCACCCCCCTTCCTGCGCGGCATCCCACGTGCCAAGCGTTTGGGACACCGGGCGGATGGGGCGGCGATACGGGGTGTTTCCGGCACGATCTCAGGCTGACGCCGCGTTTCCGGCGCAGCGGCGGTCTCGGGCACAAAAAGACTTGCAAGACGCACGGCCTCTTCGACGGCTGTTGGGCGTGTCAAAACCTCCGTGCGCAGCCTTGGCCGGATCGACACGCCCAAACCGGCTACAATGACATCAGAGGCGCCAGTCTCTTCTTCGGGTATTGCCTCTTCTTGGGCTATTGGTCCATCGACAAGGTCATTCAGATCGGGCGGCGGCGTCTCTTCGGCTATTGGGCCATCGGCAATGCGATCTTGAGCTGGCGTCTGCGTCTCTTCGGCCACCACGGGTTCGGTCAAACCCGGACGATTCGGGGGTTTCACCTCGGGAGCGCCCAGGAAAATGCGCGACAAAGGCGACACAATCCCGTCTTCCAACAAGGTGTCTGTCGGGGTCAACCGGGCCAGTCGTGGGGCTTGCGACGTCTCACTCTGCGTCGTCAAAGGTTGAATCGCGACGGGCGGGCTGAGAAGCGGTAGATCTTGAGCGCTCGCCAAAGGTGGCAGCGGTAAGGTGTCCGACATCTCAGTGCTAACGACGGGAACATTGAACACTGTGCCGCGCAAAGCATAGGACGCCCCTGCGATCGTCGTCATACCCATAAGGTATATTCCCACGATCAAAGCGCCCCGATTGCGGCCAACTTTGGCCGCGAAATTTGGATTGGACATGCGACGCACGCTCGTGTCCCTTTTGTTGCCCCTCAGATCCCGACTCGGGACCAACCTACACCCATGTGATGATCGCTCCGTTTACAGACCATTCACGGGCCCTGCAATAAGTGCAACACCGTTGCGCGATTTGTCGCCAATTTAGACGGCAGATCGCAGCCTGTTGGATCTTTCCTTCACGAAACATCGCATTCTCAGCGCGCCGGCCTTTTTCAGATTCTTTACGCGCTGATATCTCGCGCATAAATGTTGCACAAACAATGACAAGGTGTGCGCCAAACGAGCGGTGGATTTTTACCAAAATCACTGTCAGTTTGAGTGCAGTGAACTGGGGACGCGCGCCTTTTGTGCCGCGAATGAGGGGGCAAAAGGGTACATCGATGCGCAAGACAAGAGCGGCTTGGACATTCGGTGCGGCGTTCGCTGCAGTGATGACAGTGGGACAAAGCGCATCGGCACAAATGCCCGGCGCATTGGATGAGTGTTTGGAACTGGCCGGAGAACCCACGGCCGAAGCCCCTGTGAGTCGCGACGCCGGCAGCGCATTCTTTTCCGCAATGGCCAAAGCGCGCCCGCATTGCGAAGCTGCGCTGATTGGACCTGAGCAAGACGGTCGCGTGCTGTTCCACATGGCCGTCATAATGCAGCGCGAAGGGTTTCACACCTATGCGCTCAGGGCGTTCAACATGGCCGCCTCTACCGGCATTGCGCCCGCCTACACCAAGGTTGGGGATTACTACAATTTTGGGATCGGTGGCATCCGCGAAAACCACCGGCGCGCCGTAGAGAACTATCAGAAAGCTGCAGAAACCGGGGATGCACCGGCCAAAGCGACGCTTGCAATCATGCATCAGATCGGCCGCGGCGTGCCGCAAGATTTCGACAAGATGTTCGCGCTGCTCGAAGAGACGGCGGCCGACGGCTATCATTTCTCACAGTTGCGCCTGGCAGAGCTATACATGAGCCCGGACGCTGTTTCGCCTACCTTGGCCCGCCAGCTTGATCTTCCCGATCCGTTGAAGGCCACTGAATTCTATGAGCTGGCGGCCGCGCAAGGAAATTCTGTTGCCCGGGCTGAGCTGGACAAAGCCGCCGATGGCGAGGGGCTCTTCAATGACCCGGCCGTGCGTCTGAAACTGATCAACCGCGGTGTGGAACAAGGTGAGCCTTCGTCGATCAACACGCTGGGTTTTATGCATGAGCGCGGGGATGGCGTGGACTACAACCCGCAGCTTGCCGCACAACTTTACATTCAGGCGCTCGAGGCCGGGCTGCCGGTGCAAGAACTGCGCGGTCTGGAAAACGGTCGGTTTGTGCGGTGGGACAACGAAACTGCGCTGGAGTTCCAGGTTATCTTGCAAAACCGAGGGCTCTATCTTGGGTTCCTCGATGCCGTGGTCGGACCAGGCACCATGGGTGCCGCGGCTCAGGTGGCCCAGCAAGCAGCGCAAGCGCAGTAAATTTCAGCCAGTCGAGGAATAAGTGAGACGCGCCCTAGCGGCGGCGGTCGCGGCGTGAACTCATCGGTTGAAACGCGACACCGACATGCGCCTCGCAATAGGGTTTGCCAGATTGGACAGGCAGCCCGCAGAACCAGAAATCATCTGTGGCCGGATCGCCCACGGGCCATTTGCATGTCCTCTCCGTCAACTCCATCAAAGACAGCTTCTTTGCCTTCTTTTCCACCTCATTGACCTTGGCCAACGCCTCGGGATCAATCTCATTGAGAGAGGGTTGCGGGGGAAGTGGCTGACCCGCTGGGATAATCGGCTTCATCCGAGAAACAGGCGCAGATGACGCGTCCTGAGCGGGCTGCTTGGCCTCGGCCGCAGCAGGCGCGGGTTTTGGCGCCGCTTTTGCCTTTGGCGCGGGCTTGGCCTTTGCTTTTGTGGCGCCATCCGATGACGTTCCGCCGCCACCGTTGCGATTGGACAGCCCGAGACGATGCACTTTTCCGATCACGGCATTGCGCGTCACACCACCAAGCTCTTTGGCAATCTGGCTGGCAGATTGGCCTTCGCCCCACATCTTTTTGAGCGTCTCAACGCGCTCGTCTGTCCAGG